>ENA-OQMY01000035-OQMY01000035.1-human-gut-metagenome-genome-assembly--contig:-NODE-35-length-49679-cov-7.555941_pt1 | contig 49679 bp, 44 predicted proteins | sample MGYA00242623_ERZ504868 | MGnify/ENA primary metagenome ERZ504868 (study PRJEB26092, sample SAMD00036386) | human gut metagenome | host: Homo sapiens | study: EMG produced TPA metagenomics assembly of...
TTTTATTTTTTATATCTTCATTTGATGCAATTTTGTTCAGTGATTTTTCTATTTCTGACAGCGAATTTCTGATCTGAAATGCCTGGCTTTTGACGCCGCGTTTTACACTGTTGAGATTTCGACGGAATGAGTTGGATTTTCTTTTTTTCAAACCTTATCTTCCCCTCTTTCTTTATACAGATCAGGCAGCTTCTCCTGCAGATTCGTATATTCCTGCCTGACGCTCCCTCTTATTTATTATATGAAAACAGGCCGATCTGTTTACAGATCAGCCCGATAAAACAACCTTCTATATTAATGCAGAATATCTATGCGCCAGATAAGCTTTGATATCAGATACCTTCTGAGAACCACTTAACCTTACCTCTTCTATTTTTGTCTGATCACCATCTTACAGATCGGATTGCCCATGGAAGAAAACTTCTCCTCATACTCCGTCATCACATTTCCCTTCACCAGCTCCTCATCATGATGAAGATCAAACGTACAAAACTCCAGGTTCCAGTCAGACTCCTTCACCTCTTCCAGGGAAAATTCAAACAATCCACGGTTATCTGTCTTAAATTCCACAGTACCCTCTTTTTTCAGGACCTGCTCATACCTCTTTAAAAATTCTCTGGAAGTCAGTCTTCTCTTGGCATGACGGGCCTTCGGCCACGGATCGGAAAAATTCAGATAAATCCCGTCAACCTCATCCTTCTCAAAAATCTCCGGCAAAAGCCTTGCATCCACACGGATAAACACCAGATTTGAAAACTCCTCCCCGGCCTCCTCAAGTTCCTCCCTCTTCTGAAGTGCCCGAAGCAGCACACTGTCATACATCTCGATCCCAACATAATTCCTCTCAGGATGCAGCCGCGCCATATCCATCAGGAAACGCCCTTTTCCCATACCAACCTCAAGAAAAAGCGGTCTCTTCTCCCCAAAAACACTCGCCCATTCCCCTTTAAACTTCTCCGGTTCATCAATCACCCAGTCACACTCCAAAATTGCATCCTTCGCCCCGGGAATATTACGTAATCTCATAAATAACCTCCAAATTAATCTTCCTATAATATACAAATCAAATAACTATCTTGCACAGCCAGCAAAAGCAGTCTATAACAATTCCCCAAACCAATGAAACCACTATAATACATCCGCCACCAGCCACACAAACCAGAATACCTGCACAAATCCAAAAAAATCATCATTCCTCTTCCAGAATATCCGATAAAACACCCTGTACAATGCATCCCAATATTCAACTATACATGTAACCCCACCCCGCCGCAAGCAAAAATAAAAAAATCCTCAACCAAGCAACAGCAACGCGCCTCGCCGTCCACCCCCAACACCATCCGCATCCATATACACATCCCCTCAAACAGGCGACAGCAACGCGCCTCGCCGTCCACATCCAGCACCATCCGCATCCACACACATCGGCTCAACCTCACACATCCAACACAGCAGCATACATACACAAGTCAACAACCTCACACCACCACAACCAAGAACTCCTAAAAAAAACGCCCGAGGGGTGTGCAGAGGGGCCATGGCTTTATGGCCCCTTTGCGGTTTTCCTCTTTTCCCACAAAAACCCCAAAAAATATCTTTTTACCCACATTTCCCTCAAAAGTTTGCATAAAAATTAACAAAATTTTAGTTGTTTTTACCATAAAAAAGGTGTATCATATAAAAATCAATTATAAACAATAAACAAACAAGGAGGGCGTTATGGAACAAATCCTAAATAAGCTTTCGGAAATCGAAGCTACAGCCAATGCCATCATGCAGGACGCTGCGCGACAGAAACAAGCTCTCTCGGAAGAAGCAGAAAAACAGACGAAGGAATTCGACGCTTCACTTGAAAAAGAAACCAGCGACGAGATCCGGAAGATCCGTGAAGATCTGGCCCGCGAGAAAGACGCCCGGATCAATGAGCTTCGTGCAGAAACCGAAGACCAGCTATCCAGGCTGGATGCCTATTACGAAGCCCATCACGAAAGTCTTTGCAGTGAGCTGTTTCAGAAAATAACAGGCATCACCGAAACCTGAAGGGAAAGGAAGTGATTCAATGGGCTCTGTCCTCTCATACAGCGGACTCTCCACCAAGATCCGCGCCATGCAGAGCAGGCTTGTGACAGATGAGCAGCTGGAAGAAATCGTTCAGCTTCCCAATGTCCCCCAGGTAACAGCCTACCTGAAACGGACTCCCGAATATCAGAATATCTGGTCCGGTCTCGATGAAAATGATCTTCACCGCGGACAGATAGAAAAACTCCTGAAGAAATCCATCTTCCTGAATTTTTCAAGGCTTTACCACTTTGCAAATCAGGAACAGCGAACGTTCCTGTCGCTTTACTCGAGGCGTTATGAGATCCGCGTCCTGAAAGAAATCATGACGAATCTCTTTGACCACCGGGACACCGATCCCGTGGATATTTCTCCCTACCGCGATTTTTTCAGACATCATTCCAAGCTGGACATTGACAGGCTTGCCGCCTGCACCAATATGGATGAATTCATTGCGGCACTGAAGGGAAATGATTTTTTTATTCCGCTGTCTCAGGTCAATGAACGTGGAAATGCCACGCTTTTTGACTTCGGCATGGCACTTGACCTTTCGTATTTTTCACAGATCTGGAATGTGCGGAAGAAGCTTTTCAAAGGTAACGATCTGAAACAGATCACCAGGGCTTACGGTGAAAAATTCGATATGCTGAACCTGCAGTTCATCCAGCGCTCCAAACGCTGCTTTCAGATGGAACCGGCTGCTATTTACGCACTGCTGGTCCCCATGAACTACAAGCTCCGCAAAGAGGAGATCACCACCCTTGTGGAAGCCCCTACACCAGAAGAGTTCCGTCGTATCTTCAATGGGACTTATTATGGTAAAAAATACGAACAGCTGACCGTCGCCAGTCTGGAAGAATTTTATAACTATATTCTTCGCAGCATACTGGAACAGGAAGCACGCAAGGATCCCTATTCCGTAGCAGTCATCTATTCCTATTTATATCACAAAGAACATGAAGTCAACCGTCTGACCATTGCCCTTGAATGCGTGCGCTATGGCGTGGACCCAGAACAATCCCTGCGTTATATACGCAACGGTTAATAACCAGGAGGTAGCAACGTGATTGAAAAAATGAATTTTCTGAGCATCACCGGTCCCAAGGCAGATATCGACCGGGTTGTAAACACCTACCTGTGCAAGTACGAGATCCATCTGGAAAACGCTCTCTCAGAGCTGACCACAGTAGAAAGTCTGACGCCTTTCCTGGATGTCAACCCTTACAGAGATGCCTTAAATTCCATCAATACCATTTATGAGGAGCTGAAAACTCCTCCGTCCACTTCCAACAGAAGCCCGGGTATTGAAACAGCACTTTCCACAGTAAAGGAGATCCGCTCCCAGGCGGATCAGCTCCAGAAGGAACAGTCCGAACTGGAAGAAAAATGTTCCTCTCTGGAAGAGTCACTGCGGATCATACGTCCCTTCCGAAATATTGATTATGATATTTCATCCATACTTCATCTGAAGTATATCCATTTTCATTTCGGACGTATCGAGAAACAGTATTATGAGAAATTCAAGAAATATATTTACGACAATCTGAACACGATCTTCCTTAAATGTGATGAAGATGACCAATACGTCTGGGGCGTTTACTTCGTACCGAAGCATGAAGCGCACAAAATCGATGCCGCCTACTCTTCTATGCACTTTGAGAAGATCTTTGTGCCGGATAATTATACCGGAACTGCCCAGCAGGCATTTTCAAGCGTAAGCAAACAATACGAGGATGCCCTGAAGCATCTGGAAGCACAGAAACAGAAATACCAGAGATTTCTTGCGGATCAGGCAGAAGCCATCGTTACCGCCAGAAACACCCTTCTTCAGTTTTCCAGAAATTTCGATGTCCGTAAAGCGGCTGCCTGCACCGGAAAGCATGAAAATTTCTATATTCTCTGCGGCTGGATGACAGAAGCCGACACCAGAGCCTTTCAAGCCGAAATCTCATCCGACGAAAAAATCTTCTGCCTGGTAGACGGAGAAGATACCAATACGCCGGAGCACGACCAGAACCATCAGCCACCGACCAAGCTGAAAAACCCAAAGCTTTTCAAGCCCTTTGAAATGTATGTAAAAATGTACGGACTTCCCGCCTATGGTGAGATGGACCCCACCTGGTTTGTCGCCATCACCTACTCCTTTATTTTCGGAGCCATGTTCGGTGATGCAGGACAGGGACTCCTGCTTTTTATCGGAGGATTGCTCCTGTACAAACTAAAGCATATCGATCTTGCCGGAATCATCAGCTGCGCCGGAGTCTTTTCCACATTTTTCGGTCTGATGTTCGGAAGCATCTTTGGATTTGAGGATGTCATACCTGCTCTGTGGCTGCGGCCTGTGAACAGTATGACGACCATACCTTTTATCGGAAAACTGAATACCGTATTTATTGTTGCCATCGGCTTCGGCATGGGAATCATCCTCCTGTGTATGGTTTTCAACATCATCAATTCCTTTAAGATGCATGACGTTGAAAAAACCTGGTTTGACACCAACGCTGTGGCAGGACTTGTATTTTATGGCTCCGCAGTTCTCTGCATCGGACTTTTTGTATCCGGGCATGCTGTTCCGGGTGGTGCAGTCCTTGCCATTATGTTTGTTTTACCGCTGCTTCTTATTTTCTTCAAGGAGCCTCTTACAAACCTGGTAGAAAAAAAAGCCGAGGTTATGCCAAAAGAAAAAGGCATGTTTATCGTACAGGGTATCTTTGAACTGTTCGAGGTTATCCTGAGCTACTTTTCCAATACACTCTCCTTCGTGCGTATCGGTGCTTTTGCAGTCAGCCACGCAGCTATGATGGAGGTTGTACTTATGCTTGCAGGCGCAGAGAACGGCAGTCCGAACTGGATCGTCATCATTCTCGGAAACCTGTTTGTATGCGCTATGGAGGGCCTGATCGTAGGTATCCAGGTACTCCGTCTGGAATATTACGAAATGTTCAGCCGTTTTTACAAGGGCAGCGGACGGAAATTCGAGCCGTTCTGCTCTAAAAACAAATAAAATGCCAGAGTCGGAACGCATTCTGATCCGGGCATTCAATTAAACGAATATTAAGGAGGTCATCATCATGACAGTCATTACACAGATCACAATCGCAGTTGCACTTATACTCAGCATCATTCTTCCATTTGGTTACTATCTTCTCGGCGAAAAAAACCGTGGCCGCTACAAAACAGCTCTTGGTGTCAACGCCTTTTTCTTCTTCGGGATCATGCTTGTTGCCATTGCAGTAACATTTGCAGGCGGAGCTTCCGTACAGGCTGCTACAGGCGCTGACGCAGGCCTTGCAACAGGTATGGGTTACATCGCAGCAGCACTTGTTACCGGACTTTCCTGTATCGGTGGTGGTATTGCCGTTGCCAGTGCGGCAAGCGCAGCACTTGGAGCGATCAGTGAGGATCAGAGCATCCTTGGTAAATCTCTTATCTTCGTAGGTCTTGCCGAAGGTGTTGCTCTTTATGGACTGATCATCTCCTTCATGATCCTTGGTAAACTTTGATATGAAAATGTATCTGATCAGTGACAATATTGATACTCTGACAGGAATGAGACTGGCTGGTGTAGAGGGTGTGATCGTTCATGAGCACGACGAACTGAAGGAAGCTCTGGAGCGCACCATCGCAGACAAAGAGATCGGAATCATACTCCTGACCGAAAAATTCGGCCGGGAGTTTCCTGAGATCATTGATGATGTCAAGCTTCATCACAAAACACCTCTCATCATTGAAATTCCTGACAGACATGGTACCGGCCGCAGACCTGATTTTATTACATCTTATGTAAACGAGGCTATCGGATTAAAATTATAGGCAGGTGATATTATGACAATTGAAGAGAAGCTTAAACACTTCTATGACACCTCCGTGGACGAAGCACGCCGTCAGGCGGAAAAAGATGTCCGGGAACACAAGGAAGCCCTGGATGCCGCACTGGAGGAACATAAAAAAATGTCTCTGGGAAATGCTGCCAGTTCCCGCAAAGCCGAGATTGCAAACGCAAAGCGCGAGATCAACAAGGCACTTTCCGCAGAGCAGCTTCACATCCGGCGAAACTGGACTGCCAGGCAGAGCCGCTTAAAAGAAAAACTTTTTGCAGATGTTCGGGTACAGATCCTAAAATTCATGGAATCTCCCCGCTATGAAGAATATCTTTGTACAAAGATCGAGGAAGCTGTCTGCTTCGCGGAACACGATGAGATCCAGATCTATCTTTCAAAAGAAGATGAACCCCGTCTGAAGTCTCTCACTGTAAAGACCGGTTTCCCGCTGAAGCTTTCCGATGAATCCTTTATCGGCGGAATCAAGGCGATAATCCCTGAAAAAAAATATCCTCATCGACAATTCCTTTGAGGAAGGCTATCAGGCAGCTTACAGAGAATTCAAATTTGACGGAGGTCCAGCACATGAGTAAAACAGGTATTATCTACGGTGTTAACGGTCCTGTTATCTACCTCAAGGGCGACACCGGCTTCAAGATCTCCGAGATGGTCTATGTAGGCCCCGAAAAACTGGTTGGAGAAGTTATCGGTCTCAAGAAACATATGACGACCATACAGGTTTTTGAGGAAACTACAGGACTGAAACCCGGAGAAACTGTTATCGGAACAGGAGACGCCATTTCCGTTCTCCTTGGTCCGGGAATCATCCACAATATTTTTGATGGTATCCAGAGACCTCTGGCAGAGATTGCCCAGGCCTCTGGAAAATATATTTCCCGTGGTGTCAGCGTTGACTCTCTTGACACAGAAAAAAAATGGGAAACCCACATTACCGTAAAGGAAGGTGACGTCATCGGTGCAGGCACGGTTATTGCCGAGACACAGGAAACCGCCTCCATCCTTCACAAATCCATGGTTCCGCCCACGATCACACACGGAACCGTTATCCATGCAGCTCCTGACGGTGCCTATACCGTTCTGGAGCCCATTGTTACCATCCGCCTTGATGACGGAACTGAAAAAGAACTGGCACTTGCCCAGAAATGGCCGATCCGTGTTCCACGTCCGACCTACAAGCGTTTCCCGGCCAGCGTTCCGCTCCTTACTGGACAGCGAATCCTGGATACTCTTTTCCCTATTGCCAAGGGAGGCACTGCTGCAGTTCCAGGCGGATTCGGAACAGGAAAAACCATGACACAGCACCAGATCGCCAAGTGGTCTGACGCAGATATCATCATCTACATCGGCTGTGGCGAGCGCGGAAACGAAATGACACAGGTTCTTGAGGACTTCAGCAAGCTGATCGACCCGAAATCCGGAAACCTGATGATGGACCGTACCACACTGATCGCCAACACTTCCAACATGCCGGTTGCAGCCCGTGAGGCTTCCATCTACACAGGTGTTACACTTGCGGAATATTACCGTGATATGGGTTATGACGTAGCAATCATGGCAGACTCCACATCCCGATGGGCCGAGGCTCTCCGTGAGCTTTCCGGACGTCTGGAGGAGATGCCTGCAGAGGAAGGCTTCCCTGCGTATCTGGCAAGTAAGCTTTCCGCCTTCTATGAGCGCGCGGGAATGATGCAGAACCTGAACGGAACAGAAGGTTCCGTATCCATTATCGGTGCAGTTTCCCCTCAGGGCGGTGATTTCTCCGAGCCGGTCACACAGAATACCAAACGTTTTGTCCGCTGTTTCTGGGGACTGGACAAGGCTCTTGCCTATGCCCGTCACTTTCCTGCCATCCAATGGCTGACCAGCTACAGCGAATATCTGGAGGACCTGACTCCCTGGTACAGAGAGCATGTCTCCCCGAAATTCGTTTATGACAGAAACCAGATCATGGCTATCCTCAACCAGGAAAGCTCTCTTATGGAGATCGTCAAGCTGATCGGAAGCGATGTTCTTCCGGATGATCAGAAGCTGACGCTGGAGATCGCCAGGGTTATCCGTCTGGGCTTCCTGCAGCAGAACGCTTTTCACCAGGAGGACACCAGTGTTCCTATGGAAAAGCAGTTCCTGATGATGGAAACCATCCTCTATCTCTACGAAAAATGCCGTGCCCTTGTAAACCGTGGCATGCCGGTTTCCGTGCTGAAGGAGGATAAGATCTTTGAACGTATCATCGCCATCAAATACGAGGTTCCAAATAAAGAGCCGGAGCGTTTTGATGAATATCATAAAGATATCGACCGCTTCTACGACAATGTACTGGAAAGAAACGGTTAAAGGAGGGATCAGTTTATGGCAATCGAATATCTTGGCCTGAGTGAAATAAACGGCCCTCTTGTTGTCCTTGAGGGTGTAAAAAATGCATCTTACGAGGAGATCGTGGAATTCCACATGGAGGACGGCACTCAGAAGATCGGCCGTATCGTGGAAATCTATGAGGACAAGGCCGTTATCCAGGTTTTTGAGGGAACTGACAATATGTCCCTCGGCAATACACACACACGTCTTACCGGACATCCTATGGAGATCGGGCTTTCCCCTGAGATCCTGGGACGTACCTTTAACGGTATCGGCCAGCCCATTGACGGGCTTGGCGAGATCACACCGGAAGTCAGCCTGAACATTAACGGGCTTCCGCTGAATCCGGTAACCCGTGAATATCCACGAAACTATATCAACACCGGTATCTCCGCTATCGACGGACTGACCACACTGATCCGCGGCCAGAAGCTGCCGATCTTTTCCGGTAACGGTCTTCCACATGATAAGCTGGCTGCACAGATCGTTCAGCAGGCTTCCCTGGGAGCAGATTCCGATGAAAAATTCGCCATTGTTTTTGCGGCAATGGGCGTCAAATATGACGTAGCCGAATTCTTCCGCAGAACCTTTGAGGAAAGCGGTGCCTCCGATCACGTTGTGATGTTTTTGAACCTTGCAAACGATCCGGTTGTAGAGCGTCTTCTGACACCGAAGATCGCCCTCACTGCCGCTGAGTATCTTGCTTTTGAAAAAGGCATGCACATCCTGGTAATCCTTACAGATATCACCTCCTTCTGCGAGGCCATGCGAGAGGTTTCCTCCTCCAAAGGTGAAATTCCTTCCCGAAAAGGTTATCCCGGATATCTGTACAGTGAGCTTGCAACTCTTTACGAGCGTGCGGGAATCGTCCGTGGCGGCACCGGTTCTGTAACCCAGATCCCGATCCTGACCATGCCAAACGACGACATCACACACCCGATCCCAGACCTTACCGGATATATCACAGAAGGCCAGATCGTACTGGACCGCCAGCTTCACGGTCAGGCGATCTATCCGCCGATCAATGTTCTGCCATCCCTGTCCCGTCTGATGAAGGACGGTATCGGTGAAGGCTTCACACGTGCCGATCATCAGGATGTTGCCAACCAGCTCTTCTCCTGCTACGCAAAGGTAGGCGACGCAAGAGCTCTGGCATCCGTTATCGGTGAGGATGAGCTTTCTCCGCTGGATAAGCAATACCTTGTATTCGGAAAAGCCTTCGAGGCAGAGTTTGTAGGACAGTCAGAAACAGAGAATCGAAGCATCATCGAAACTCTGGATAAGGGCTGGGAGCTTCTTGGTCTTCTTCCAAGAGAAGAGCTCGACCGTATCGATACCAAAGTTCTGGATCAGTATTACAGAGAAACCGTCCGTTAGTGAGGTGATTTTATGGATCCGAATACCTTTCCTACCAAGGGAAATCTTATACTTGCAAAAAACTCTCTGGCTCTTTCCAAACAGGGCTATGAGCTTATGGACAAAAAGCGTAATATCCTGATCCGTGAAATGATGGAGCTGATTGATCAGGCAAAGGACATTCAGTCCCAGATCGATGAGACCTTCCGTACCGCTTACGCGGCGCTTCAGAAGGCAAATATGGAAATTGGAATCGCTTTCGTAGACCAGATCTCTCATACCGTTCCTGTGGAAGATTCCATCCGAATCAAAACCAGAAGCGTTATGGGAACCGAGATCCCTCTTGTGGAATATGACAAAAAAGCAAGCAACACGCCGACCTACGCCTACTACAGCACCAAGCTGTCCCTGGACGAGGCCAAGGCAGCCTTCGAGCGTGTAAAGGAGCTGTCCATCCAGCTCTCCATGATCGAAAACGCCGCCATCCGTCTTGCTACCAACATCAAGAAAACCCAGAAGCGTGCCAATGCGCTGAAAAACATCACCATCCCCAGATATGAAACCCTCACCAGAGATATCACTAATGCTCTGGAGGAAAAAGAGCGCGAAGAGTTTACACGTCTGAAGGTGATCAAGCGTATGAAACAAAACAGTTAAAAAAACTCCTCCGCAGATCTTTCCGGTTCTGCGGAGGATTTTTGGGTTATCCACACTTATCCACATCTGAAAATAACTTTTCAACACCTTGCAGTGACCGTTTTAACTGGGCACTGTTCTTTTTTATCCTCATTTCCATACATCCGATAATCCCCCCTTTTAAATAGATTAGTTTTTCAAGAATTTACTCACTATTATCTGATTATTTGTTTTTATTCTTTTATATTATGTCTTTTTTGCAATAAATTTTATGATATTTAGAATTTAAAAATGTCAATAGTTTTAAGAACTTTTTTCCCACTTTTTACAATTTTATCATTTTACACAAAACATATGTTTAAATTTATTTATGTAAATCAGCTCATCCACATGGTTATCCTTGTGGATAATGTGGATAAATTTGTGCATAACTTGATTATTAGCGGATTTGCGGATTTTTGTCATGTGGAAAACTTTTTGGAAAGTTTTTCACTTATCCACCATGGTTCGACAAGTTTTGTGCATATTGCCAGAACGACCTTTTCAGGGCTGATATTGCCCGTATCCGCACGCACCTGTCTAATGTTGCCAATCCTCTCCGATTTTATATCAAGCCTTTCTTTTTGCAGCTTTTTATGGTGTTTCTCCTGCGTGCGGTCTTGACATCAGCACTGTTTTTTGTTAAATGTGAAAACACTAAACAACGTGTGGATTTTTCAGTTTTGAACTTTTTTCGCCACACAATCTGTCCGATTCGAGAAGACAGATTGTGTGGCTTTTATTATGCACAAAAAACACGCTCTGTTTTCCGCACCTGATATTCTTACGATTCTGATATAAAGGGGGATTTTTCATGAACAGCACATTTATGAAGGAAAAGCCTGTCGGCCCGCTGCTGGCATCCATGGCGCTGCCTATGGTCTTTTCCATGCTTGTAAACTCACTATACAACATTGTGGACAGCTTCTTCGTGGCACAGATCAGCGAGCAGGCCATGACCGCCCTGTCCCTTGTCTATCCGGTCCAGAACATGATCAACGCCGTTGCCATTGGCTTCGGAATCGGAATCAACGCCAGAGTTTCCTATCACCTTGGCGCAGGCGACAAAAAAATGGCAGACACTGCCGCAACCCACGGATTTTTTCTGTCTGTGATCCACGGGATCCTGATGACCGTGATCAGCATCGCTGTTATGCCCGTATTCCTTCAGATGTACACCCAGGATGAAACCGTGATCCGGATGGGGCTGGAGTATTCTACCATCGTTTTCCTGTTTTCCACAGTAATTGCCATCAGCCTTTTCTTCGAAAAACTTTTCCAGGCTGTAGGACGGATGAAAGTATCCATGCTCGCCCTGCTTGTGGGATGTATCAGCAACATCATCCTGGACCCGTTCCTGATCTGGGGAATCGGCTTTTTCCCGAAGCTGGGTATCCGGGGCGCAGCTCTGGCTACTGGCATCGGCCAGGTGCTCACCATTGCGGTCTATATGGTCTTTTATATCCTGAAGCCTATTCCTGTACATGTAACGCCCAAAACCCTGAAAACAAGCAAAGTAACGGATCTGAGCCTGTATGCCATCGGTGTTCCCGCGATCCTGAACCTTGCACTGCCATCGTTTCTGATCTCTTTTCTGAACTCCGTGCTGGCCGCTTACTCGGACAGCTATGTGGTGATCCTTGGCATTTATTACAAACTGCAGACCTTCCTGTATCTCCCGGCCAACGGAATCATCCAGGGAATGCGCCCGCTGATCGGTTATAACTTCGGTGCCCGTGAGATGAAGCGTGTGAAAAAAATCTTCCGGCTCACCCTGGAATCCAGCTGTGTGATCATGCTCTTTGGAACCGTTATCTGCCTCCTGGCATCCGGACAGCTTATGGGACTTTTCACAACTACCCCGGAAACCATTGCCGCTGGCTCCAGAGCACTGAAGATCATCAGCGCCGGCTTTCTTGTTTCTGCTGTATCCGTTACCACTTCCGGTGCCATGGAAGGCCTTGGAAAAGGCACGCAGTCCCTTGTAATTTCCCTTTTCCGCTATGTGGTCGTTATCATGCCCACCGCATATCTTCTGTCCCATTTTATGGGTCCTGATGGCGTGTGGAACGCATTCTGGATCACAGAGGTGTTTACAGCCATCGTTTCTGTCATGATTTATCACAAAACGTTGAAAAAAGCCTAAGACTGCAAATGTCCGGCCCACTGGCCTGTTTGCAGCCACCTGCAGGTTTACGTCCCGAAAGCACAAAAAGCTTCGATCCACTCTCTGAGCACATCGCTCATCGATGAGAGTTAGATCGAAGCTTTCTTTATTAACCAAATCAGGAAAATCCCATGAATGATCCCTGATCTCCTCTTGACTCAAACGGATATCCGTGATCTGCGTTCATTTAATTCGCGGAAATTTCCTCTGTATCTCTTACAGCAGTCCCTTCTCACGGATCAGCTTTAAAGCGCCTTCATCGGCCACTACCGTCACATCCGGGTGAAGCTGCAGGATAGATGCCGGCACGTTGGGCGTGATCGGTCCGTAGAGAGATTTGTAAAGGGCATCTGCCTTTGCCTCTCCGGTAGCGACCAGAAGGATTTTCTTTGCAGTCATGATGTTTTTGATACCCATGGTATATGCCTGCTTCGGCACATCATCCATAGTCTCAAAGAATCTTGCATTTGCCTTGATGGTGCTCTCCGTAAGGTCTACGCAGTGAGTCTCCTTCTCAAATGCTGCACCCGGCTCGTTGAAGCCGATGTGACCGTTTCCGCCGATTCCAAGCAGCTGCATATCGATACCACCCACGCTGCGGATGATCTCATTGTAATCCGCACAGGCTTTCTCACTGTCCTCTTCCAGTCCGTTTGGCACATAGGTTCTTGCCTTATCGATATTTACATGGTCAAACAGATTTGTGTTCATAAAATAACGATAGCTCTGATCGTTATCTCCGGAAAGTCCTTTGTATTCATCAAGATTTACGGATGTGATCTGCGAAAAGTCCAGATCTCCTTTTTTGTACCACTCGATCAGCTGCTTGTACATTCCCACCGGTGTGGAGCCTGTAGCAAGTCCGAGAACGGCATTTGGCTTCATGATGATCTGTGCAGACATGATATTCGCTGCTTTTCTGCTTACGTCATAGTAATCTTTTCCTGTATAAATGATCATAATCTTTTCCCTTCTCCTTATGGTAAAAAAGAACAACCGGATAACTAAGATTCACATATCTCCTGCTTTTCCTGTTGTTCTTTTTTATTATTGATTCGTTTTTTTACTCAGCCATCTCTACTTCGAGAACATAATCTACCGGGTCCGGAAGTACCGGGTCAGGTCCCAGATCAACGAATGCGATATCCGGGTAATCGCTGTGCATCCATGCGTTGGAGATCGGCACCTCATGTCCGTCATCCAGCGCACGCACCTTCACGATCTTATCCTTATCAAATCCCAGAAGCGGAAGTGGTCCCAGTGTATTCTCATAAATATGCACATAGTATTTGTTTCCGTTTCTGGTGATACGTCCGTAATCCGGCTTCGGAATGTTTTCAGCCGGTACACAGCCGTAGATACTGTCATGATTCTTATCCATCCAGCGGCCGATCTCAGCCAGGATCGCAGATGATTCCTTCGGGAATTTACCTTTGGCATCCGGTCCTACGTTCAGGATCATATTTCCGCCCTTGGAAACACACTCTACCAGCTTCTTGATCAGCATGGAAGCCGGTTTGTAATAATGATCGTTTGCACAGTATCCCCAGTTGTTGTTCATGGTGAAGCATGCTTCCCAGACCATCGGGTTGCCTTCCTTATCGCAGATTCCTTCCGGCGGGATGATCTGCTCAGGGCTTACGAAATCGCCATGGTACGGTGTCGGATCACACTCATACAGGGATCCTCTTCCCTCTCCGCTGGCTTCCAGACGGTTATCGATGATAACCTGCGGCTGTAAGCTGCGCACCATGTTGATCAGCTTGGTTGCGCCCCATTTTTCCCCTCTCATATCGTCGTAGGAGAAATCAAACCAGATGATATCGATCTGTCCGTAGTTTGTACAGATCTCTTCTACCTGATTATACAGATATTCTGTATAACGTGAGAAATCACGGTTCTCATTTCCGCACTCTTTGTGGTTTCTCATCGGATGAATACGGTCTCCGTAATGCGGATAATCCGGATGATGCCAGTCAAGTAGTGTGAAATAGATTCCAACCTTAAGGCCTTCCTCACGAAGTGCCTCTACATACTCCTTGATCAGGTCTCTTCCTGCCGGTGTATTTGTTACCTTGTAATCTGTGTATTTACTGTCAAATAAGCAGAAGCCGTCGTGATGCTTCGCTGTCAGGACTACATATTTCATACCTGCAGCCTTGGCCTCTTTTGCCCACTGCTTCGGATTGTAGTCTCTTGCATCAAATTCTTTCATAAACGGAAGATATTCTTCCTCAGGTATTTCCTCTACGCTTCGTACCCACTCGCCTCTTGCAGGGATAGAATATAATCCCCAGTGGATAAACATTCCAAAGCGGGCATCCTGGTACCACTCCATACGTTTTTCATATTCTTTTCTGTCAAACTGATACATGATTTTTTCCTCCTGTTTAGATTAAAAGCATCAGCCTTTGATAGCTCCGGAAAGCATACCTTTTTCAATCTGTTTATGGAACACGATGTAAATGATAAGCATCGGAATTACGGACATTACTACATATGCAAACTGACTTCCGATCTCCTGTGTATGCGCGGAAGAGAAGTTCAGCATCGCACGTGAAACTGTGAAATATTTGGTATCTGTCATCAGGATCATGGAGAATACAAGTTCACTGTATCCATAGATGAATACGAAGATCGCCTCTGTTGCGATGATCGGCTTGCAGACAGGGAAAAGGATCTTCCACAGCAGCTGCCAGTTGTTACATCCATCAATGATCGCCGCCTCATCCAGGTTCCTGGAGATTCCATCCATGAATCCTGTATAAAGGAAGATTGCCTGGGACATACCAAACGCAACATAGATCAGGATCAGGAAGAACAGGTTGTTCTTTGCATTTAATGCTGTTGCAATGTTGTTGATCGGGATCAGTGTACAGTGGACCGGAACCATTACTCCAATCATGAAGAATACATATACCCATTTCAGGAATTTGTAATCTTTTCTTGATAAGATGTATGCTGCCATCATTCCGACTACAGTATTAAATACAGTTGTCAGAGTTGCTACAACCAGGGAGTTCTTGATGGTATTCAATGCATCCGCTGTTTTGTTTGCGCTGATATAGTTCTGGAACATAATCTTCTTAGGGAAGCTTAACAGGTTCAGGTAAATCTCTGAGTTTGTTTTGAAGGAAGCCATTACGGTCACTACTACCGGAAACAGTGTAACAACTGTCCACAGGATCGCGATAACGTACAGCGCTATCTTTCCTCCGTGCATTTTCTGTTTATTAGCTGTTTTTTCCATATCGTCTCTTCTCCTTCCGCCTACATTGCAAGATCTTTATCTTCACGGAACAAATGATTGGTTATAAGACTCAGTGCAACACCCAGCACTAACAGAATAACACCGTATGCACTGCTTCGTCCGAACAGCTTATAGGAGAATCCCTGTGTATAAAGCATAATTGAAGGCGTGGAGCTGATATCGTTCGGGCCTCCTCTTGTCATCGCCCAGATAATATCGAATACTTTCAGACATCCTGTGATACACAAAATAGAGAATACCTTGAAGGAGTTTTTCATCAGAGGCAGGGTAATGTAACGAACTCTCTGCCATCCGGTAGCTCCATCCAGTGCTGCTGCCTCATTTAACTCATCCGGGATCGCTACCAGACCAGCTGCAAAGATCAGCATGTTATATCCGGCATACATCCACTCATTTACCAGGATAACGATCCAGACGTTTACAGTCTTTATCGTCAGCACATCAGGGATCGCACCATGAAGGCCGAAAATATTTTCAATGGTATTAAAGATACCAAAGTTCGGATTTAACATAAATGTCCACATCAGGGCTACTGCTGTTGTTCCTAACATATTCGGAAGGAAGTAGCAGGTTCTGAAGAATCCGGTTCCCTTGATCTTTGCAGTTACCAGCATTGCGAGACCAAATGAAAGCGGCATCAGGATAACGAAACCACCGATCATAAAGTACACACTGTTGAGCATTGCATTCCAGAACAGCTTATCTGAAAAAATCTTCTGATAGTTCTCAAGTCCTACCCATTGCTTTGCCGCACCAAACATACCGTTCCATTTACGGAATGATAAGCCTACGGTATCAAAAACAGGTAGATGACAAAATAACAGTTATAAAATTGCCGGAAGAAGGAACGCTAAAGAAAGCGTAAGATCTTTTTAATCCAGCTTCTGTTTAACCTTGGTACAGATTTACCTGCCATATGTATACCTCCGTAATAAACAAGGGGAAGCAGATGATGCTTCCCCCTGTTTCTCTTATCCACACATCATGCGTTCAGTCAAAATTCTCTTTATTCGTAAGCAGACATTTTGTCAACGATATCGTCTCCAACTTCCTGTGCACTTGCGCCTGTCGCTAATGCCTGAAGAGAATTACGGATTGTATCCATAGCTGCTGTGTTGCTGTCATATGTAGGAATCTCAAGTTTAGACTCTGTATTCTCAGCCATGATCGCATTTACATCGTCAAGCAGATAGTTACCTGTATCAATCGTAACCTTCTCAGCATATGTTGTCGGGCTGGATTTGCACATTTCGTTGATGGAATCTACACTTGTAAGGTATTTGATGAATTTAACAGTTGCTGCGATTTCCTCATCGCTCTTGTTTAATGTAGTGATGTAGTATGTATCAGAACCGCCGCCCATCTCTACAGTCTTGTTTGCTTCGTCGATATAAGGAATTCTTGTAACACCGATCTTCTGAGCATCGAAGAGAGTTGTATCGGAGTCATTCTGGAAGTTACCGCAGTTCCATGTTCCGTCAACTGTGAATGCAGCTTTTCCTGCCTCGAACATATTTCTCTCTGTGTTGAAGTCTGTGCTGAGGATTCCGTCTCCCCAGTATCCTGCATCGATCATATCTTTCATCTTCTGATAGATTGCAACCATCTTCTCGCCGTTGTAAGCCTCTTTGTCGCTTGCAAGATCATCTGCGATGCTTGTTCCGTAAGCTTTCAGAGCAAGAGCACTCATCAGATGCTCGAAGTGATAGTTATCTTTGTCAGAGTAGTTGAATGGCTGGATTCCTGCATCTTTTAATTTTGCGCAGGCATCAACAAGATCATCCCAGGACTCCGGAACATCTACGCCAACCTGATCAAGGTAATCTTTGTTGTAGTAGAGACAGAGCTGATAAGCGGACCACGGAATACCATAGGTTCCTTCAATGCCGTCAAACTGTGTTGTCTCCCATGCAAAATCCTGAACTCCCTCTTTCCATTCCGGATACTGTTCAAAGTATGGTGTCAGATCCAGTATATATCCTGCATCTACATACTCTCTTGTACGGCTTCCGCCATACTGAAGGAATGCGTTCGGTACATTACCGGAAGCGAAATCTGTTGTAAGCTTCTCTTCGTAATCAGACTCTGTAGAAATACTCTCATCTGTTACATGGATCTTTCCTTCGTTCTCTTTATTGAACTCTTCAAGTGCTTTGTAATACCATTTAGCCTGTCCGTCTGTATCAGATCCGTTGTTAAATCTGAATGCTACACGAAGCTCAACGTTTTCAAAATCCATATTGTCTACATCGTAGTTTGTGTCACCCTTTGCAAATACGGCGCTTCCTGTTACGCCTACTGTTGACATTGCTGTTACACCGGCGAGACACAGTGTTGCAACTTTTTTTCATTCGTTTCTTCATGAATAAATCCTCCCTTAATATGAGTTTTTTATTATATAGTTTTCCCATTGATGTTCATAAATTGATCAATCGATGATCGCCTCAAAGATCGGCTCTTCTTCCTCAAGCTCCAGGCATACACAGTAGTTCTTTGCCCCCTGAAGCTTCTCCGGAAGCTCTACCTCTATCATCGAGTTTCCTTCGCAGCACTTTAATGCGCGGCACGGAAGCTTTTCTCCTGTGCTTACCACATATGCACCCTTTAACTGATTACCGATGTTCAGCAGTTCAACTCGATATCTCGGTGCAAGGACGTGTACGTAAAGCTTATGTGGTCTCTTTGTAAATTCAATGCTCGGGATCTCATACGGATAGATACCAACATTCTTGGTTCCGTAAATTGCTTCCGCATTCTCAGTCACGTATTTACCAACCTCATTCATAACCTCGACACAAGCTTCCGGAACAGTTCCGTCTGCCATTGGTCCTACGTTCAGCAGGTAATTTCCGCCTCTGCCGACGATCTTGAGAAGAAGGTTCAGGATATCATCCGGATTCTTCCAGTTTGTATCGTATTTATTATAACCCCATGTATCATTTACAGTTGCCGGTACTTCCCAGTCACCGTCGTATGGAAGACGTGGAATAAAGTTATCACCGGTGGTCATGTAATCGCCCTTCTGGTGTCCGATACGTCCGCTGATGATGCAGTCAGGCTTAATACCCTTAACCCAGTCTCTTAATTCCTGAGCTTCGTCTGCGGTCATTCCCATCGGAGTATCAAACCAGATCAGGGAAATATTATCGTAATTCTCAAGAAGCTCTTTTAACTGCGGTTTGCATTTCTCATCGAAGTATGTACGGAATTCCGGCTTCCATTCGTTCTTGTCTTCGTAATCCTTCTTATAGGCATTGTCATCATCCCAGTCCTGAGCCTGTGAATAATAGATACCCATTGTCATGTCATATTTCTTACAAGCATCGGAAAGCTCTCTTAAGATATCTCTTCCTGTAGCCTTCACTACATTAAAATCACTGACTTTGGAATCGTACATTGCGAATCCCTCGTGATGCTTGGAAGTAAGAACGATATATTTAACACCCACTGTTCTTTCGCTCTTTTACACAAACATGTCCGCGTCAAATTTGTCCGGATGGAACTCATCTTTCAGCTTTCTGTAATCTTCCTTGTCAATGTTGAGATTGTTCTCGATCCACTCTGCGATACGGTCTGTCTTGGTGACCTCGCCGGTCTTCGGATCTTTCCACTCTCCTGCAAGGATGGAATAAAGTCCCCAATGGATGAATAATCCGTATTTGGCATCTTTATACCACTGCTGCTTTGTGTCTGCCATAACCTTCTCCTTGTTTCGTATAGCTGATTTTCTTGTTACGTAAAACGTTTCGTTTTTTGTTAAGACTATCTTACCGCATCCGAAGCAGCTTTTCAAGTAAAATCATAGGGTAAAAATCATTTTTCCTATTTTTTACAATTATTCTGTCTTGTTTTTGTGTATTTTTTCGTATCAGGTTTTGTTAAACGTTTCATTTTTATCAATTTTCTATACAATACACTCGTTTTTTCTGATACTTTATGTGTAAAAAATGCCATGTGTATTGAGACATTTTCTTTTTCATGATATAATATGAAAATACTATATTATCTGTAAATGCATCAGAACCGGAGGCTTTACATGAACGTTACAATCAATGATATCGCCCGTGCGACAGGCCTGTCCACCGCAACGATCTCCAAATATATAAACCACAAAAAAATACGGGAAGAAAATCGTATCCTTATAGAAAAAGCAATTCAGGAGCTTGGATATACCCCAAACCGGAATGCCCAGCTTCTCCGTGCCAAAAACACACATACCATCGGTATCCTGATCTCAGATCTTGGTAATTATTTCTGGGGCGAGCTTGTCAACTCCATTATCAAGCATTTCACGGATCATGGCTATACAGTTATTGTCTGTTCTTTCTTTTTTGAACATCAGAAGGAGATCGATACGATACAGGATATTATCTCCCAGCACTTTGACGGAGTCATCATGCTCCCATCCTGCTGGCATGATGACCTGTACCAGCTTTTACAGAATGCCGGCATACCGGTTGTAATGCTCGATCAGATTCCTGCTTCCATGAGACATTTTCCTGTAGACTGTGTTATTTCTGATAATTACAGAGGCGGTGCACTGCTGGCAGAGCACCTTTTGGAAAAAGGCCACACAAAGGTCTGGATCATGGAACAGTATCTGGACTCCTACACCATCGAGCAGCGGATCCAGGGTTTTGTGGATGTATATCAGAAAAATGGCATTGACCTTCTGAAACAGCAGGATTCTTTTCCCCCTGTTTCTTTTGGTTCCACTGCAGAAACGATCACCCAGAGCAACCTGCATTTCCAGAAGCTTATGGATTCTTCCGATCCCCCTACTGCTGTTTTTTTTGACTGCTATCTCTCCGCAATGGGCGGTTTAAGCGCTGCCAGCCAGGCACGGATTTCCGTTCCTCAGGATATTTCCTTTGTGTGCTTTGATGATGATCCGCTTTTCAAGACCATGAGCGCGACTATGACCTGCGTCTCACAGGATCTGACAAGCATGGGGAAACATGCTGTGGAATTACTTTTAAAAAGGATCCATGGAGACTATACGGATTTTCCAAAAATAGACATGCTGGATGTTGTATTCCACCCGCGGCGCTCCGTAAAAGACCTGTCCGAACACAACAGTACAACATCCGGAAAGGATTGATTTATGAGTGCAACCATCAAGGACATTGCCAGAGAAACCGGTCTGGCATTGGCCACCATTTCAAAATATATCAACGGCGGAACTGTACGGCCGCAAAATAAAAAGCAGATCGACGAAGCGATCCGGAAACTGAATTACGTTCCACGAAACACGGCCCGGGGACTTCGTTCCTCCAAGACTTACCGTATCGGTCTGGTATCCGGTCCTCCCAATACTCCGCATAATGCTTTTCTTCTGAGCAAAATAGAAAACACCATGCGCGCTCACGGTTATTCTCTCACATTTATGAGCGGCGACAAATATAAGGATCATGTCAATAAATTCGTCCCTCATATGCTCCGCTCTGGGATCGACGGCCTTATCATTACCTCTTTCAGTCTGAACCAGGACATCTGTTCTGCTGTGGAACACGCCAAAATCCCTGTTGTGGAGCTGGAAGAACATAGCCATTTCCACCGTACAGACTGTGTACAGACCAGCTGTACCTCCGGAGCCTACGAGATCGTGGAGCATCTGATAAAAATGGGGCATCAGAAGATCGCCCTTGTCACCGGTTCTCCTGCATCCTATACCGCATGCGAACGAAAAAAAGGCTATCTCCGGGCACTGGAAGACTACGATATTCCTGTTAACCCCGATTATATCATCGCTGAAAATTACGCAAACGACTTTGGATATCAGGCAATGCAGAAATTATGGAATCTTCCGGAACGTCCGACTGCCGTATTTTCTGCGAACTATACACTATGCCTCGGTATTTATGAAGCGATCTACAGCCTTGGCATCCGGATCCCGGAAGACCTGTCTGTTGTCTCCTTTGATGATTTTGAACTGTCCATGCTGCTTTCTCCTCAGCTGACCGCTGTCCGTCAGCCGCTGAACGGCCTGGCAGAGCAGGCCTGTGATCTGCTGCTTCGCAGAATGAACGGAGACTACAGCGATTTTCCAAGAACGATCCGCCTGAAGCCGGAATGTATCTACCGGGATTCCGTGCGTAATCTCTTTTCTGATGCTAAGTAATGCAAAGCAACTTTTATTACGGCAATCTCGAAAAGCACAACGGACATTCTCATTTCGATCTGCCTTCATATTCTGAGTATCTGAACCACTGCAATAATTCACAGCATTTACAGGGGGGGCACAGACCGTCACCGACACAGTCGATGATACGGCCTGTGTTCCTTCTGTATATATCCGATATATCTGTCACAGCAGTCTCAGCAGCATATCTCCGGTTCCCACATTGTATCCGCTGGTTGCATAGATCCCATTCAGGCTTCCGTTTGTCACAATGATCAGCGGAAGCTTATCCGGATCTACGTACATTCTTCTTCCCAGTGTATTGATGATCTCTGAAAAATCATCATATAAAATCTGAACATTTCCAAGCTTGCCCAGTGCTCTTGAAAGGGTAGGGGTATCCAGCGCTTTTTTGCTTTTTACTACAAAAATGATCCTCTTCGCATATCGGGAAAAAGCTTCTTCCTGCTCCATCATCTCATTTAAGATATGCTCCGTCGGTTCTTTCTCCTCTTCCAGAAACGCCAGGATATGCTTCCCATCTGCCGTCAGTTCTGACGCCTTCACGGTGCTTCCATCTTCTTTTCTGAGAGTAAATTCCGGTATGGAAATATTCTCCAGCATATCTTCCAGGTTTGCATTTCGAAATGCCAGCTCCACCCTCTTCATTTCTCCGATCTGAACCTCAAAATAATACTCCGCTGCAAATATATTTCCATTTGGCAGTCTGTTTGAGGTAAGGATCCTGTAATTTCCCACTTCCAGCGGCAGCTTCATCACCTGATCTCTGAAATTTTCGGCTTCCAGCTTCCGTGTGATATATTTTCCGGCTTCCAGTTTTGCGATGCTCCAGTTCTGGAAATATTTCCACTGTGTATCCGCACTTGCCTTCAGAAGGATCGATGCCTTTTTCTCCGCTTCCGCAGATACTGAGATGAATTTTCCGTTTTTCATATACTCCATGGAACGGTCATGAGGGTTCAGGCGTGCCGGAATCCCCAGTGTTCTTGCCATTGCCACAAAAAGGATCTTCTTTGACAGAAGGCTTCCTGTTCCCGTTTTCAGACATCCGGACGGCGTGGTGATCACACTGCTGCGTTCTTTCTCCGGGCTGGAAACGATCTTATCCTCAATCCATTTCCAGATCTTCGCCGGCTCCTTTTGCAGCATATTTTTTTCTTCTTCCGACAGCTGCTCAAGGATCGCTTTTCTGTATTTCTGCAAAACTTCATCGTCAACTCTCGGGTTCAGTACATATGGTACAAAAATATCTGCATCCATGTTTTTTTCATACGGTAATGCAAATTTCAGGTGTTCCTCCAGAACCTGGCTGATACAGTCTGTTCTGTCTTTCTCTGTGAGGACTTCAAGGAGTTTTTTTCTCATTGAAGAATCTCCAGTTTCTTTTTCCAGGAATTTCCGACACTCCAGATTGCTCAGGTTTCTTACCTTCTGTTCCCTGTAAGCGTTTGCCTCTGCCAGACGTCTGCTGCCTCTTTCCTTCTGCTCCGGTGTTGGCATATCTTTATTTACAGGTGCATCATGAGGTGCGATCATATCGATCTCCGTCCACTCCTCATAAAAAACTACCCTTTTCCTTTCCTACGGGCATCAGACAGATCTCACAACAATCCTCTGTTTTTGTATCCATGCTGTTTTCTGCATGCAGCCATTCTCCATCTGCATACATCCTTGCAGAAATATGGATACTTCCAAGCCCTGTTGTCAGGCTGACTTTTCCCAGACTGTCGGTTTTCAGTTCTGCGATCGGGGCATATTCCGAATAATTCAGCACCTCAAAAGAAACTTCTGCACCTTCTGCCGGTTTTCCATGCGAATCCTTTACGGACACAGTGATCTCTTTTGTCAGTGCATATCGTTTCAGCTCGTTGAGCATAGTCACCATACCATCTTTGCCGATCACTTCTCCCTCCGGGATCATGGTATCAAAAACTCTTGAATGGACCATCATGGCCCTTGAGGAAGCGTTGGTAAACCATCCCTTATTCAGGATCTCCTCCGGCTCACAGGCTCCCAGAAAATACCAGCTTCCATCACACCAGATTTCCACCCAGGCATGATTGTCATCACAATGAGACCACTTTGGTGCATATACCTGCCGGGCAGGTACACCAACACTTCTCAGTGCATTAACGGTAAATACAGATTCCTCTCCGCATCTTCCGTTTCCTCTGCGGTATACGGCAAGTGCAGACAGGGTACGATCATCTGTACAATGATAGGTAGCCTCCTGTGCACACCAGTAGTTCACCTCCAGGGCAGCTTCCCGGAAGCTCATTCCCTCAGTTCTCTCTCCGATCTCCCTGCGGAAAAATGTACGGCAGGGTGCAATCTCCTCCTCATTTACTCTATGAAACAGCACATAATTCAAAAAGATTTCCTCCGGCAGCTCTGCCACCCCGGAGTTTTCCTTCCATAAATATACGCCATTCTCCGCATAATCCAGAAATACTTCAAATGCGTAATTTCCGATATCACTGTACGGCATGAACGCATATAAATATTTGCACGCCAGAGCCACTTCGTCTGTGCATTCCGCAAGCTTTTTATCAATCTCCGCAAAAGCCTGCGGTAACCCCATCATCTGCTCCCGATAGTTTTTTTTCAATCCGATCACGGTTTTCTTTCAGAAAAATCTTCCCCTCAGCCATTATAATTCCTCCAGAACTTTCTTTGCAGCACGAACATTTTCAATATCTGTACGCCATATCTCATATTCACTGAATGTCGGAAGTCCCATATTGACACCTTCCTTGCGAAACTGCATCGCACTGTCCGTTACAACCTTGCCGCTCATATGATAAGCCTTGATCCCGGTAAGGGGATAAAGCTGGCGGATCACTTCCGCACCGACGCCACTCCCCGCCTGGATGGTGATACGTCCTTGACTCCTGGTTTCCAGTTCCTTCAAAAGCTCCGCACCCTGAAGGCAGGTATTCTTCTGTCCGGAGGTAAGGATCGTATCAATTCCTAGCGAGATTGCCTGTTCCATAGCCTCGATCGGATCTGCGCACACATCAAAAGCCCTGTGCAGCGTAACAGACATATCTCCCGCCGCATCCATCAGCTCTTGCATCTGTTCCATATTCAAGGTGCCATCCGGTTTCAGGATACCTATTACGACACCCTCCGCTCCCATTTTGCGGAAATCCTTTACGGCATTCCTTATCATAGAAAATTCCGCATCTGTATAACAGAAATCTCCAAACCGCGGACGGATCAGTGCATGAATCCGGATATCCGAACGCTTCCTTATTTCCTCAAAAAGCCATGGGCCGGGAGTTGTTCCCCCGATGATCAGATTGCTGCAAAGCTCCAATCTGTCCGCACCACCCTCGGCTGCTGCCATGGCGGATTCCACAGAATCCACACAGGTTTCCAGAATATAGTCTTTCATGTAAAAATCCCCCTTTATTACTGTCTGCTCAGAGTAATTTCACTCCGGTATTCCTCAGTATGTTCACAATGGTATCATCCGGAAATTCATCGGTAATGATCCCGCTGATATCATCAAAATGTGTATATTTATAAGATTCGTTAAAATAAAACTTCTCTCTCTCCATAACCACATATTTATGTCTGCTGCTCTGCACTGCCGCCTTCTTGGTCAATCCATCCTCCACTCCGGATGTAGTAACTGCAAAATCTGTCATATCCACGCCACAGCTTCCCAAAAATGTCCGGTCAAAGCTGTACTGCTTGATCACCTCAATGGCCGCAGCTCCCATAAATCCATTCACCGAACGGTACATAGTTCCCCCTGTGCCTATGGCCGTGATGGACGGATTCGCAGCAAGGATCTGCAGGATATCGATCATATTGCTGACAACCACAACATGCATACCCGACGAAGCGATAAGCCTTGCCAGCTCTATATTTGTAGTGGAAACATCCAGAAAGATCGTTTCGTTATTTTTGATCAGCTTGAAGGCTTTCGCAGCAATCACTTTCTTCTTATCAAGATTGTACATACGCCTGTCTACTACGTTTCTCTCCAGAGGATACTCCTGTGACAAGATCGCTCCGCCGTAAGTCCTCTTTAATCTGCCTGCATTTTCAAGGATCTTGAGATCCTTGCGGATACAGTCCTCCGTAACCTGAAACATCTCGCTTAATTCTTTGACCCTGACTTTTCCTTTTTCGCGGAGACATTTCTCTATTGCATTCTGTCGTTCTTCTGTAAACATGGTCCTATCTCCTCATTCCTGATTTTTCTGTGATAAAAGTTCCAGAAATCAATACTCCGCAAAACAATATCCGGCGCATTGATCCCTGGAAAGCCTGTGATTTCAGTATAACAGTTCGATATCTTACTGTCAATTATTTTGTATTATTTTTTATTGTTTTATCGTATTTTAATCAAATCATCTGCACATATATTCATCCAGCTCTCCGATAAATTTCTCCGGCATCTTTCTCTCAAACGGGAAAACCTCCGCATTCCCCAGTTCATCTGCAATACATCCCAGAAGGATCGCACTTCTCTCCAGCGACCAGGCAGACAGCAGATCAATCGTATCATAACGAGTATGCATGCCAAAACCATCCCGGTTCAGAGTCATGGCCGGAATTCCCTTCCATGCAAAAGAATTGGAATCACTTCCCCAGATCTGATTCTTCGCAGACGCTCCGATCCCTGTTCCGTCAGCGATCTCAAGAAGCTTATCACAAACAGAAGCCTCTCCCGTCACTCCCAGAACATTTCCTCCGATCAGCTGCCCGGCCAGATCTACATTCATATTAAAACGATGCGCTCCAAGCTCACTCTCATGAACTCTGATATAATCCCGGCTGCCCAGCAAACCCTTCTCCTCAGCACCAAACCACACAAATTCCATAGTCCTGCGCGGTCTATACTGCTGAAAATATCTGCAAAGCTCCATGATGATCGCTGCCCCAGCCATATTATCATAGGCTCCCGGTCCCTCCGGCACCGAATCATAATGCGCCGTAATCGTCAAGATCTCATCTTTCTTATCCGTACCTTCGATCCTCGCCACTACATTACGGGATCTGCACGCCGTCACATCCTGTTCCACAACCAAGCACACCTCAGACGCACCCTCCGTCACCAGCTCCACTGCATCCTTATAATGAAGATTCGCCCCCGGAATCCTGCCACTATATTTTTCCTGCATCTTGTGAATATCCTCTGCAGACTCCGACAATCCTTCTGTCTCTTCTGCTGCATCCCCCGGAAAGATCATCGGCAGGCTGCGCTGACAGGGAACCCTGTCCACTCCTTCATCCAGCGGAGAACCCTCCACACTGATAAAACCAACAGCTCCGGCGCTCACCAGTCTCTGATACACATCACCACTCACCCGGCCATTCACCATAACGATCTTACCCTTCGCCCGGGAAAGACTGACAGCATCCCCATTCTCCACATACAAAAAATCCGCTTTCAGACCTTCTGCCCCAGTATTTCCACATCTTCCATACCCGGTCACCACATACTCCTTCTGATAAGGCTCCACAACCTTAAGCACCGCTCTGTTGATCCGAAAATCCCAAAAATCAAACTCCTCCATCCGATTCTTCACTCCGAAGCTGTCCAAAGTATCCCGGATCATCTTCGCCGCCTTCACTTCCCCCGCAGTACCCGCTTCTCTGACAAAATCAAACCCGGCCAGAAACTCCATCTGCCGCCTGCCGCTGATTTCCTTCGTATTCATAACCCCACAACCTTTCTGAATTTTTTCCGAGTCCCCACCCACTGCTTATTGCTTTTCGCAACCCGCAGGAGACTTACTTGATTCGGTTAAATTATACACTATTTTTCTGCAAAAAAACTGCCTGCGGAGATTTTTCAGCCTACCCGGCCAAAAAATCTCCGCAGACAGTTTATATTTCACATCTATAAATCAACCGTATCTTTATCCTACTCCACAAACGAACCAACCGCAGCCGGAGCACGGTAATCATAGTCGGAAACCTTGATCCCTGTAGCCGCTGTACTGGCGTGAACGATCTTGCCATCACCAATATAAAGAGCCACATGATCAATACAACCCTCACCATAAAAAACCAGATCACCAGCCTCAATATCCGCAACACTCTTCTTCTCAGAAGCCGAACACTGAGCTGCAGCAACACGAGGAAGCTCATACCCAAACTCCGCAAACACAGACATCACAAACCCCGAACAATCCGCCCCATTAGTCAGACTCGTACCACCATAAACATAAGGATTCCCCACAAACTGCAGCGCAAAATCCACAATCCCCTGCCGCATCTCCAGACGCGCAGCCTCAGCAGCCTTCCGCTCCTCTTCCGCCTTACGCGCAGCCTCAGCAGCCGCTTCAGCCTCAAGCCTCTCCTGTGCGATCACCTCAGCCTCAGCCTTCGCCTCCTGATACCCCTGAACCTCAGAAACCGTCTTATCCGCCAGAGCACTGGCAAAAGCAGAAATAGAATCCGCACCATCCGAAAAATCATCCTCAATAGAAAGCTCCTCCACATCTCCATCAGACACAGCACTGACACCATCCACATCCGCAAAAACAACAGAAGAAACCACACCCACAAGAACAGCACTCAGAACAACAGCAGCAAATTTCTTATAAAACATAAACAATAAAACTCCTCTCAGAAAACCACGCAGCAACACAATCCATCCATTCAGACAGAGATTCACAATCCACTTCGCCACGATCCTCGCTCACTAATTTGTTACAATTTTATTAATTTTGTTACGCAAGTGTGTATCCTACCATAAAAATCCCCACCTGTCAAACCCTTTCACAAAACCTTCACACACCAATCAGCCATCCAGCGCAGCGACGATGGCTCATCCCTCACCTTCAGGCCACAGGAAACTCAGCCTTTCCTCCCAGCCATCCAGCGCAGCGACGATGGCACATCCCTCACCTTCAGGCCACAGGAAACTCAGCCTTTCCTCCCAGCCATCCAGCGCAGCGCTGATGGCTCATCCAACTCCCGGGAATCCACTCAATCCTCCAGCCCTCATCAATCCCCACTTCCGCCAGTCGCCCCACACACCCATCACTACCTCCCGCCCGGAATCGAACAGCCGGGGAGACGGGTGCCGGTTGGCTACGACTCTGCAGGAGGGGAGCTGATTCTTGGCTGGCGGAAATCTGCGTTGTTTTTAAAAAGTCCGCTGTCTGAGCGGCAGCAAGCCGCGAGTTCGGACTTTTTAAAAACGGTTTTAGCAGAATTCCGGCAGCCTAGAAGCCAGCCCCCGACGAAGCCCGGAGCCAACCGGCACCCGTCTCCCCGGCGTCCGTCATCCGCCATCCGCCCTCCACCCTCCACCACAAAAAAAGAGCGCCCCGCAGCCCATCCAGACCACAAAGAACGCTCTCCTAATTCCATCAGCTTACAATCATACACAATCACCTACGATCAGCATACAATAATCCCATACGATTGCATCAAATATAACTCATAAACCCCTTCCCAACAACCTCACTACTCTTAGTAACCATCAAAAACGCCTGCGGATCCACCTCATCAATAAACCTCTGCAGCAACACCGCCTGCCTAACATCAACAACCGTCAAAATAATCTTCTTATCCTTATGCGAATAAACCCCCTCCCCATGATAAACCGTAGCACTCCGCTCCAACCCATTCATAATAAACTCACAGATCTCATCCGGCTTACTGGAAATGATCGTAAAATACTTATTCAGCTTCATCCTCTCAATAGACTTATCGATCATCAACGTCTTAGCCATAAGCCCCAGCACAGAACAAAGCCCCGTAGTAAGATCAAACACCATAAACGAAACAACAACGATCACACAATCCACCACAAACAACGCACCCGAAATATTCATCGTAGAATACTTCTTAATGATCATCGCCACAATATCCGTGCCACCACCCGAAGCATTCTCAAAAAACAGCAGCGCCGCAGCCAACGCCGGCAAAATGATCGCAAAACAAAGCTCCAGCATAATATTCCCCGTCAGTGCCCTGTCCATAGGAAAAGCCTTCTCAAACACATTCAGAAGCAAAGAAGAAACAACCGTAACATAAGCCGTCTTCACTCCAAAATCCCGGCCAAGAACAATAAACCCGATCACCAGCAAAATCAGATTGATCACCAGGTTGATCTGCGCAGACGTCATCGGAATAAAATGCGAAAACACAACCGCCATACCCGAAACACCACCAAAGGAAAAATTATTCGGAAACTTAAATACATAAATCCCCACATCCATCAGAACAACAGCAAATGTGATAATGATATACTCCATCACACGCTTTGGTATCAGATTTTTCATTAAAAAATATCCTCCTGATCTCCTCAAATAATTTTCACCGGTAACTACCGGTCAAAACCAGCAATCCCCGCATCCTCTTCGTTTATCATACCTTATATCACCAAAAATGCAAATAAAAAAAGACAGAGAAAAATACATTTCCCTGTCCCCTATATCAACGATCACGATCAACCACAGCTTACAGCCCGAAAAACCTCTCCAGAAATTCCGCCACACCATCATGATCGTTATCTCCGGTCACCTCATTCGCTGCATCCTTTACATACTGTTTGGAATTGCCCATAGCAACACCGATACCTGCACCCTCCAGCATTTCCAGATCATTCTCATTATCTCCGAAAGCGATCACATGCATCCGGTCAATACCAAGCTTTGTGCGAAGCATGGCAAGACCCACCCCCTTGTCCACGCCTGCTGCATTAAACTCCGCATTGCCGCTGATGGAAGTAGTCACTGCCACATCATCCAGATCCTTCCATTTCTCACGAAGTGCCCTGCTGGTCTCCATATCATCAAAATAAATATTGATCTTCTCTGCCTGATCCAGAATATCTTCCTGATGATAAAAATCCTTAACATATACATGTCTGCTGAGGAAATAATCTACAAAAGTTTTTTCCAGCAGATCTTTATCCACTACAGATGCCACATAATCTCTGGCATCCGCATCAGAATAGGCAATTCCGTTTGCATAAGCCTCTGCGATCCAGCCTTTTGCGTCGCTGTTTTCCACATCCTTCAGGATTTTGCTTACCATTCCCTTGGGCATGGTTTTTCGCCAGATCATCTCATTTTTATCGTAATCCCAGACAACACAGCCGTTTTCCACGATTCCCCATTTCACACCCCGGAGCACAGAAAACTCCCGGGGGATCAGCTCTCTGGTCCTTCCGGTTGCCGGCACCACATAATGTCCGTCATCGATCAGACGCTGCAGAACATTTCTGTTCCTTTCAGAAATCTTATTCTCGCTGTTCAGAAGAGTTCCGTCCATATCCACTGCAATGATATATTTTTCCATAATTTCCTCCTGTTTGTCTTTTCCCCACAGGCAAAAAGCGTATCTGCACTGCACCCGGATATCCTTTGGCAGTACAGATACGCACAAATACTCATACCTGCTCTCTGTAAAGCGGAGACTTTTCTTCCACTTTACTACTACATATACAACAGCTCAGGAATTACCGGATCCTCATCATAAACGCCTCGTACGGTCTTAAGTCCGCTTTGATCCCTGTTCTGTCCTTATAGTTTGCAATCTTAATATCCTCTTTATCGGACACATATTTCGCAAGACCTTCTGTACTTACCGTATCCTCAGAAAGGTTTGCCACCACGATCCACTGCTCTTTGTCGGAAGTTCTTAAATATGCAAAGATCTTCTCGTCTTCCGGAAGAAGGAGCTGATAGTCACCTTCTGTGAGAAGCTCTTCCTCATGACGAAGACAGATCAGATCCTTATAATAATAAAACACGGAATCAGTTTTTTTCCAGAGCGTTTTTTTACATTGATCTCCTGGTAACGATCAGAAAGGCGGAACCATGGCTTACCGGTTGTAAATCCTGCATTTTCGCTGTCATCCCACTGCATAGGAACCCTGGCATTGTCACGACTCTTGTTCCATACTGCCTTGCGGAAATCATCCTCAGAAATGGTTTTGTTCTTAACGACAAGATCCTGATATGCATTACGAACCTCGATATCCTCGTACTCCTCCAGCGGGAACTGCACGTTTGTCATACCGATTTCCTCTCCCTGATATACATAAGGAGTTCCCTGCATACCATGGAGAACGGTAGCATAAGCCTTTGCACATTCCTCGCGGTAAGTAGTGTCATTTCCCCATCTGGAGATCACACGTGGCTGGTCATGATTTTCAAAATACAGAGCATTCCAGCCCTTGTTATAAAGCTTGTTCTGCCACTCACTCATAACACGTTTCAGATCACGGAGATCAAAAGGCTTCAATTCCCACTTGCGGTTTACAGAGCCCGGAATACGGTCGATGTTCATATGCTCAAATGTGAAGATCATATTCAGTTCCTCACGCTCCGGATCTGTAAACAGTCTTGCAACCTCCGGTGTGGAGCCCGGCGCCTCACCTACCGTCATACAGTCATATTTTGAAAGCACCTCCCGGTTCATCTCATGGATAAACTCATGAAGTCTTGGTCCGTTGCTGTGATATTTTCCTGTATAATACTTGCGGCCATCCGTTTTCGGGTAATCCGGGAAGGACTGATCCTTGGAGATAGATGCGATCACATCCATGCGCCATCCGTCAGCACCTTTGTCCATCCAGAATTTCATCAGATCATAGATTTCCTTACGGACAGTTTCATTTTCCCAATTGAGATCCGGCTGTTTTCTGCTGTAGAAATGAAGGTAATACTGGCCGCGCTCTTCATCATATTCCCAGGCACTTCCGCAGAAGCTGGAGCCCCAGTTGTTTGGCTCACTGCCGTCTGCTTTCGGATCCTTCCAGATATAATAATCACTGTATTTGCTGTCTTTTGACTTCCGGCTTTCCACAAACCATGCATGCTCATCGGAAGTATGGTTGACAACAAGATCCAGAACGATCTTGATACCATGCTCATGAGCTTTTTGGATCAGCTCATCCATGTCCTCGTTACTTCCGAAACCTGCGTAGATCTTCCGGTAATCACTGATATCGTAACCGTTGTCGTCCTGTGGGGAGTCAAAAACAGGACTAAGCCAGATCACATCGATCCCAAGATTCTGAAGGTAAGGGAGCTTTTCAATAATACCCTTGAGATCGCCGAAGCCGTCCCCGTTGGAGTCCTTAAAGCTTCTTGGATAAATCTGATATACAACGGAATTCTTCCACCAATCTTTCATTTCTTATGTCTCCTTTATTTTGCATTGAGCAGATATTTATAATCCGTATTTGCCGCTTATTTATATCCCGTCAGATACTCTTCAACTGCCCTTTTTGCGGTCAGTTATTTCAATATAACTTTTTTCCAGGTTTTTTATAGGCGGACCACCTGAGGTCCGCCTTTTCATAGTTCTGATCTTTATCCTTAAGGTTTATGCAATTCCAAGAAGAGAGAGAAGGATGCTCAGGATGATAACACCGATGATCAGAACTGTGATGCTGATATTTTTCTTTTTCAGCAGATAGTAGCACAGAAGAGTCAGTCCAAGAGGAACAATGCCGACAAAAATCTGGTCCAGCATGTTCTGGAGGTTCAGAACAGATTCACCCTTCATGGTGAGCTCATAAGTGGAATTAAAGGTTACCATGCTGGCAGTCATGCCGCCGACCATGATCAGACCTACAATGCTGGCAGCTTTTGTCAGGATGTTCATAAGACCGCTTGCATAAACCTTCTGAATATATTCGGAACCAAGCTTGTAGCCCAGGAATGTTCCATAATATTTCACAAGAATAGACGGAATGTTGAAAAGAAGCAGGAACACGATCGGTGCCAGAACATTTCCGGATGCACCAAGTCCTACTGCGATTCCGGCTGCGATTACACGGAGAACGCCCCAGAAAATGGAATCACCGATACCGGCCAGAGGTCCCATCAGGGAAGATTTCACCGCATTGATGGAGCTTGCATCAAAATCCTTCTGCTCGCTGTTTTTCTTCTCCATGGATGCCACAAGACCCATGATGAATGTAGATAAGGTGATGGTTGTATTGAAGTAAGACATACTTCTTGTGAGGGCAGCTTTTTTGCCTTCCTCATCGTTTTTGTAAAATTTATTGATAAAAGGCATCAGGGAATAGCAGAAGCCGGAAGCTCCCTGTTTTGCCGGGCTTACTGCCGCATACAGAGTAAAGGAACGCCAGAACGCTTTTCTCAGCATTTTTCTTTCATCTGCAGGAATGGATTTCGTTAAATTACTCATGAGAAAAATTCCTCCTCTTCTTCGTCAAGATATTCGTCAGCGCTACCGGCCGGTGAAACTGCTACTCTCTGTGCTGCAAGCTGATTCATCTTGTAATCGTTCATACCAATGGAAATGGCAATGATCACACCGATCACGGCAAGGGCGATCAGCGGAAGGTTTAAGTATGCTGCAAGGACAAATCCCAGGAAGTAGAACATGCAGATCTTGTTGTCCCAGAGCATTTTCATCAGCATCGCCATACCTACTGCCGGAAGAAGTCCACCGCAGACGGTCAGGCCGTTCATAACAACATCCGGGATCGCATCCAGAAGTGCGCTGACTGCGTCAGATCCGAACAGGATTCCGAAGAATGCGAACAGGGAATACAAAAACCAGTTTACAGCCCAGAGTCCGTAATGAAGGGCGATAATCTGTTTCTCCTTGCCCTCTGCTGCCAGACGGTCGAAAGTTTTTGCAAACATACCTACAATAAAGATGTAGAGAACGGTCTTGATCTGAAGACCAAGGATACCAATTGGAAGTGCCAGTGTCAGGGCTACCTCAGAACCTTTGCCCAGCATGATGGCAAAAGCAGTTCCTACGGCTGTGGCGATTCCGGGTTCTGCCGCGGAAGCACCTCCGATGTTTACAACTCCCATAAATACGGCTTCCAGTGAAGCTCCGATGATCACTCCTGTATGAAGATCTCCAAGAAACAGACCTACCAGCGGTCCGATGACGATCGGACGGTTCAGCATGGTAAATCCGATCAGCTCTGCACCGCCGACACAAATAAATACGGCAAGTGCTACAAGAAATGCGTTTAACATTTTTTTCTTTCCTCCCTTTTTGTGCTACGTTTTATTTATTCAGTGGATGTCAGTCAAGCTTGTCCAGTACATCCTTCACAAGCTTCTGCTCATCATTGGGTACCTGTTGCATACAGGCCTTCGGATCAAGAGCCACCAGCTCTTTCAATGCCTGCTGTTCTGCTTTTGTCAGCATGATAGTCGGGGTCAGGACGAGCTTCTCGGAAACATCGATCCCATCAAAACGTCCCGTATTTCCTACATTGAGGAATCCGATCTCACCAACACTTTGTCTTATCTTCAGAGCATCCTTTACCGTTCTTGTCAGAACCAGAATACGCATCCTGGATGCCTTCGGATTGTTTAAGATACGAATGGCTTCATCCACCGGTTTGATCAGCGATTTGATTCCGCCCGGTACGGCCATTTTCAATGCCATCTTCTGGGTGTTATCGTTAGCTGCCTCGTCGTTAGCTACCACGATTCCCTGTACAGCCAGCTGTTTGGTCCAGGTCATGGCAACCTGTCCGTGGATCAGACGGTCATCTACACGAAGTGCGGTGATCTTTGCTGTGGAATTGTCATAGGACTGGGGAGCCAGAGCTTTTTTCGGTGCGGATTTTTTTGCATACGATGCAGCACCTTCTGAAATCTGCGCAGTATTTTCGATACCCTGTGCATTATCTTCTTCAGCATTTTTTTCAGATGTGGATTTCTTTCCACCGCCAAGGTCTACCATCTGAAGCTCTTCTCTGGCATCATCGATAAACTCCTGGATCTCCTCCTCTGTCACATCGTCATCCGCCATCATGACCTGCATCAGGACCGGAAGGTTGGTTCCTGTGATCAGCGTAACATTTTCTTTCTGGCTGTATCCCAGAAGCTTCTGATTTACGCTTCCTCCCATCAGATCTGTGAAAACGAAAATCCTGTCGTTTTCATGCTGTGCGAAATATTCTTCAAACTTTTTCTCCACATTGTCTTCCGGTGTCACATAAGCGTCGATGGTTGTGATCTCATCCATTTTTCCAACGATCAGCTCTGCTGTATAACGAATGCCGGAGGCCATTTTTCCATGTGTGGCGATCAGAATCTGTTTCATCTGGTATTCACTCCTTCTGTACTCTTTCCCTTTGGTTATGTACCTAACCTTTGTGCTCACACTATAGCATCAAAGTTAGGCTGTGTAAATAGGTTATGTACATAACCTATTATTGTAACAAGTTCAAAATCATAGTTTTGTGCAGGTTTCACATAGAACAGCAAATGCTTATTATCCACATCTTCAGCACGAACCTACACAGGATAACTCTTTTACGATTTCAGGTAAATTTACAAAAAGCCGAAAATACTCTGACTGTCAGACACTGACAGTTCCCGTATATTTCGGCTTTTGATATCTTTATATCTCAGATTTTCTGTACTCTTTCTCTGTACTCTTACTATATTGAAAGTCCCGATTTTCTATTTTTCACAGTTCTGCAGTGACTTCTCGTATCTACCCCCCTGATCAGATCAGGTACATTCTCTGCAGACTTACTTTTCCTCATGCTGCGGCTGTACAGATCTCCTGGGGATCAGCGTGACCGGAAGCATGATCTCATTTTCACGCTCTTTTTCCACTCCATTGATCCGTTCCATCAGAATTTCCACTGCAAGAGACGCCTTCTGCTCCACATTCTGACTGATAGTAGTCAGACGAGGCACGGAAAATTCCGCATAGCTGATGTTATCGTATCCTGCAATTCCGATCTCCTCCGGAATCTTTACTCCACGACTGCTGAAAAAGCTGATAGCCTCCAATGCATAGAGGTCCGACAGGAAAAACAGTGCGGCCTTTGGGTTTTTTCCGCTGGAGCAGCCACGCATAGCTTTCTTTTCGTTTGGCGTAATTCATTCCAAGAGCGGTAAACTGCACCTTCTGCTTTTTCTTTGCAAAATCCTTCGCCGCCCGCTGAGCGCCCATGTAACGAAGATGATCCACACCATTATCACGGCCTGCGCAAACCTGGATATGCTCATAGCCGCATTCCAGAAGATATTTTGTCATAAGATAGCCGCCACTTTCGTCGTCCAGTCCAATATTCAGGACATGGTTTTCCTGGCCTGCATCAAGCTCACCATATGCATCAATAGAAACGATCGGTTTGTTGATCAGCTGATAGATTTTTTCGCAGTTGCTTTTGCTGAAGGAAATGGCAATAACACCATCTACATCCCAGCCCATGACCATATGGAATATCTTATCTGTATCCTTTGCAGAATACAGCATCAGATAATATCCCAGTTCCTGCACGTATTTCTCGATAAAACCGATGATCTTTCCATAAAAAGGATCTCCGATGATAGAATCCTTGAAGTCTTTATGATAATTGATCACAACTGCGATCAGCTGGGATTTTTCTTTATTCAGAACTCTCAGTCCCATTTTCTGGACATACCCCATCTCTCGGATAAGATTCTCGATCTTCTGAATATTGGCAGGAGATACTTTTTTTGTTTTTCCATGTATGACGTTGGAAACAGTTGTTGTACTCACACCTGCTCTTTGCGCGATTTCCTTAATCGTTGCCATTATCTTTCCTCCAGAGATATTTCTGTACGGAAGCCACTGCATTGGCTCCGTCTGAAACAGCAGTTACTATCTGGCGAAGTGCCTTGGTACGAATATCCCCCGCTGCAAAAACCCCAGGTGCGCTGGTAACACCCTCTTCTCCTGCACAGATATATCCATTTTCATCCAGCTTGAGCTGGTCCTTTACAAGTGTCGTATTAGGAACGATCCCCACAGCAATGAAAACACCTTCTGCGGTCAATTCCCTCTCTTCATTTGTTTTTATATTACGGATCTTAAGACCGGTCACTTCATCCTGTCCCAGGATCTCAAGGGGAACACTGTCCCACACCATTTCTATATTCTCACAGGCAAAGACTTTCTCCTGAAGTGCCTGATCTGCTCGAAGCGCATCACGGCGATGAACAAGATATACCCTTTCACAGAGGCCGGAAAGAAAAACTGCATCCTCTGCTGCCACGTTTCCTCCCCCACTACCACTGCGGTCCGATCCTTATAAAAAGCTCCGTCACAGGTAGCGCAGTAGGAAACACCAAGGCCGCTCAGATCATCCTCTCCCGGGATATCCAGCTTCCGGTGCTCTGCCCCAAATGCAAGGATCAGGGCTTTCGCCTGATATTCATGCTTTTTTGTACGAATCGTCTTGATCTCTCCGGAAATATTTTCCAAGGAAAGAATCTTCTCTCGCTGCGGTTCCAATCCCAGCTTCCGGGCATGCGCCCCAAAGGCTTCTCCGAGATCCATGCCCGATATCCCCGGCATTCCCGGATAATTATCCACCGCATAGGTAGCTGTGACCTGGCCGCCCGGTGCAAAGTTTTTATCGATCCATATGGTATTTAACCTGGCCCTGGACGCATAGATCGCTGCCGTGATCCCTGCCGGACCTCCGCCTAAAATTGCAAGATCATAAATATCACTCATGTTATTTCTCCATTTTTGTATATTTCCGCTCACATAATATCATAGATTCCGTAATTTTCCAATATGATAGAACAAAGCGCCACTCTGAAAGGACGTTACTGTTTGCTTCGAGACCATCAGCACTCTCCACATGGTATATGTCTGTAAACAGTAATGAAAGACTGTCTTATGTCTCTTAAAATCAGGAAAAATAAATTTTCTATTTTCATCACTCTGCTTCTTATCCTGGCACTTCTCACCGGCCTTACTGCCGGTTATTTTTCCACTCACGGGATCACAGAAAACGGAAAATTCGAAGCCTTTTCCGGAAAAGTTTTTCAAAATGAAGTTTCCGGCAGCACCCTTACCCTCCATTATACCCTGGCACATCCGGAAAAACAGGGTATCCGGCGAAAAAAAGCTTCTCTTGGCACTGTCCCCACAGATATGAAAAATACATACCAGATCTGCAGCCAGTACGAAAAAAAGCTGAAATCCTTCCGCTACAGCCGCCTTTCCACGGAAAATCAGCTGACGCTGGACTCCATGCTCCTCTATTACCACACGGAAAAATCACTGGGCGACAATTATCTGCTTCAGGAGCCTCTTGGCCCAAGTCTTGGTATTCAGGCTCAGCTTCCGGTTCTTCTGGCGGAATATGCCTTTTATGAAGATCGTGATATCACCGACTACCTCAATCTTCTCACCACCATCCGCCCATACTTTCAGAGCATCCTGAAATTTGAAAAAAAGAAATCCGAAGCTGGCTTCTTTATGAGCGATACTACCCTGGACCGGGTCCTTGCACAATGCAGTGCTTTTATCCAGAATCCCGACAACAATTATATGCTGGAAATTTTCCAGAAAAAGCTATCCGAATATGGAAAACTTCCTTCCTCAGAGCAGAACGCTCTGGTCCTGACCCACCAAAATCTTATGAAAACAGAAGTCATCCCAGCCTATCAGGAACTTATGACCGGTCTGGAATCTTTGCGTGGCACAGGAAAAAACACTCGTGGCCTGACTTATTTCAAGGGAGGAAAAGCCTACTATCTCTATCTTCTTCAGAGTCAGACCGGCTCTTACGTTCCTGTAAAGCAAATGGAAAAACGACTCTCCGGACAGCTTTCCGACGAGATCGGCATCGCAGGAACCATACTTCGACAAAACCCGGAGCTTCTGACTACTCTCAGCCGGGGAATCACTTTCAGAGAAATAAAGCCTGCCCAGATGCTGAATGCCTTGCAGCAGAAGATCCAAACAGACTTCCCACCTCTCACAGATGTCACCTTTGAGCTCCGCACAGTCCACGATTCCATGAAAGAATATCTAAGCCCCGCCTTTTATCTCACCCCACCTATGGATACCGGAACCCCCAATGTGATCTACATAAATCCGGCTGTCAACTACCAGGGCCTGGAGCTTTTTACCACACTGGCACATGAAGGATTCCCGGGGCATCTTTACCAGACTGTCACCTTCCAGCGCCAAAAATCCTCCAACATCCGAAATCTTCTCTGCACCTCCGGCTTTGCGGAAGGATGGGCCACCTACATTGAACCCTATGCCTACCAGTACGCCGCCGATTATATTCAGGATCCTTCTGCCACAGAACTTGCCAGGATCTCCTGGCTGAACCGAAGCATCAATTTATGCATGTACTCCCTTCTGGACATTGAGATCCATTACAACGGCTGGACTCAGGCCGAAGCCGCCAGCTTTCTGAAAGCCTTTGGCATCGAAGACAGCGCCGTTGTCTCCGAGATCTACCAGTATATCCTGGAAACCCCGGGAAATTATCTGAAATACTACTGGGGCTATTTAAGCCTTCTGGACTTACGCACCTCCGAACAGAACCGCCTTGGCCAGGACTTTGATCTAAAAGCCTTCCACAGCCAGGTACTGAAGATCGGTGGTGTACAGTTCCCGGTGCTGGAGAAGTATATTGATGCGGAATTTTGAAACTATTTTTTCACTCCAACCCAGCAAAAAACAGTTCATAAAAATCATCCTCACCCTCAAGCATCGGAGAATTCTCTCCGCCGCCATTGGTACTCCTCTTCATCGCTGCATAAAATTCCTCACCAGCTGCGATCAGATCCATCTCATAAACCGGAACCCCAAGCTCCCGGCACTTCTTACAGAAAGCAGCCAGCGGCTCTTTCTCCCTGCGGGTAGCAAGCAACATCTCCCGAAGCGCCGGGTCCCTGCGGGCCTTTTCCTTCAGATTATCAAGCATCTCCACAACTTCCATTAGACTCGATCCCCCTTCACACAGCTTCTGAACAGCACATCCAGTTCCGGAATCTCTTTTTTCAGAGAAACCAGCTCCCCATTCCTGGTAAAACAATGCTTCGAGGAAGCCTCTGTACAAACCTCATTTCTGGTCACATTAAAAAACTCATAAGCCAGCTCCAGAACCACACCACTGTACTTCTTCACCGAAACCGAAATCCCAACTACATCATCAAAAAGCACCGGCTTCTTATAAGAAACCGAAACCCCTGCAACCGGAGAAACAATCCCCCGCTTCTCCACCTCACCATAACCAAAGCCCAACTCCTTCATGAAATCGATCCGAGCCTCTTCCATCCATTTCACATAATTGGAATGATGGATGATCCCCATCTGATCCGTCTCATGATACTGTGCCTTACGCCTGTAAACACCCATGTTTATATCCTCTCTTCTGTAAAAATCTGACATTTGTCACCAGTAACAAAATATCCTCTTTATTTCTCACAAACCATACTCTTTATACAACTCCCTGCAAGCCTCCGCACTGTCTATGATTTTCCCAATCTCATCCATTCGACCATCCGCGATGAATTCCCCATCCTCCAGCTGATGCTCATTCCGAAGATGCACAATCTTTACATTCTCCGGATAAGAAGTATGAAACACCTCATTGATAAGCGGGACGATCAGATAAGTCATCTTCTCCATCATCGTCCGAAAAACATCATCAAATATAGTATTATTGGTCATTAACACTCCTACTGGTATATACAAATTATACCACACAAACAAAACATGAAAACACCATAAACCAGCATTTCACAAAATACACAGTAACAAAAAATGGAAAACGCTTCAGAATCTAAAGCTTCAGAAATGTCCATACAGACAAAAAGATCTTATAAGATAAACCACCCATACCACACACTATAATAAAAAGCACTGAAATTTCATCCAAAAATTCCGACACACTCAAACCAACAACACAACACCTCCACACCACCAGGCCGACAGCAAAGCACCTCCACACTACCAGGCCGACAGCAAAGCGCCTCGGCCATCCCCTCCGTCAGACCACAAGGAAACTCAGCCTTTCGCCCCAAGCATCCAGCGCAGCGCTGATGCCCCATCCCCTACCGGGAAACCACTCAACCTACCACTCCAAACAAACCTACCACCCAGCCACCCTAGCCCTACCGCACTGAACCTCACAGCCCGAGCCGGGGATGCTGTCTGGTCTGCCTCTGCAGGAGGGGAGCTGATTCTTGGCTGGCGGAAATCTGCGTTGTTTTTCAAAAGTCCGCTGTCTGAGCGGCTGCAAGACGCGAGTTCGGACTTTTGGAAAACGCTTTTAGCAGATTCCCGGCAGCCTAGAAGCCAGCCCCCGACGAAGCCGCAGACCAGACAGCATCCCCGGCTCAGGCGTACGTTCACCCCCACCACCCTCTTCCCACCAAAATAAAAATCTGCTATAATACAACCACACAACAAAAATCAAAAATAACAAAGCGAACAATCACCAATCAATCGCATTCAAAATCCAAAGAAAGACAAGGTAAAACATAAATGAAATTTCCACCCAACATCAAAATCCCCGACTCACTCAAAGGAGTCTTCAAAAAAAGCTCCACCCCGGATCCCCTCAGAGAACCCCGGCGCAACCCCAAGGACAACATCCCCCTGAACTTCCGCGAACGCAGCAATGCCCGCGTAAGTCTTATGGCATCCGTCATCGTCCTTGCGATCCTGGTCCTCTTCTTCAATCAGCTGGACTACCGCCTCATCCGCAAACCAGCTATAGACGCCCAGAAAAAAGCCGCGGCAGTCAAAGCCAAGGCCGATCAGGAAGCAGCCGACACCACTGCCGAAACTACCACTGCCTCCGTCATCGCAGTAGGCGACAACCTCTATCACCAGAGTCTCATCGACGCAGGAGCATCCTCTGACGGCAACTGGAACTACGACAAGATCTACACCCACATCCAGGACGCCATCAAGGACGCAGACATCAAAATGATCGATCAGGAAACCGTCTTCACAACCGACCATGACAGCGTAAGCTCCTACCCATCCTTTGCAACACCCACAGAAGTAGGAGACGCCATTATAAAAGCAGGATTCAACGTAGTAGAATCCGCCAACAACCACATCGATGACTTCGGAGAAGGCTTCCTCACAGACACACTGAACTTCTGGAAAACCAAATATCCGGATGTCACACTTCTGGGGATCCACGACTCCCAGGAAGATGCCGACACCGTCAAGATCCGTGAAGTAAACGGTATCAAGATCGCATTTCTGGATTACACCTACGGCACAAACGTAGGCGGCATTGAAGGAAAAGACTACATGATCGACATGATCCGCAAAGACAAGATCACAGCCATGATCCAGAAAGCAAAACAGCAGGCCGACTGCATCATCTTTGTAGCACACTGGGGTACCGAAGACGAAACCATGCCAAACGAATACGAAAAACAGTGGGCAGCCTACCTTATGGAGCAGGGCGTAAATGTCATCATCGGCGGACATCCACATGTACTCCAGCCATATGGCCGCCTTACTGATGACAAAGGCAATGAAACTGTAGTCTTCTACTCTCTGGGAAATTTCGTATCCACCCAGCAGAAGCTGGAAGAACTTCTCGGCGGAATGGCAAAATTCACCATTCAGAAAACCGTACAGGACGGCAAGACCTCAATTGAGATCCTGACCCCTACAGTGGAACCTCTGGTCATGCATTACAACAGCGATGCCGGTGAATTCGGACCATATATGCTTTCCGATTACACAGAAGAACTTGCATCTCAGAACGGTGTACAGTCATACATTGGCTCCGGTGTATTCACTCTTGACAACCTGAAAAAGAAGTTCAACGAGATCATGTCCATGAATGTCACTCCATCCACAGGAACCAACCTCCTGGATGTGACTATTGACACAGACCTGAACATGATCGATGCATCCGGAAATGTCGTAGAAGATACCGACTCCATCACAGCAGAAAAATATTACGCAGATAAAGGCATTGACATCACTTCCGAAGACTTTAACTCTGCTGATAATAACTCAGGCAGCACAGACGACTCCTCGGATGACGGTTCCTACGACGACAGTTACTCTGACGACGGTTCCTACGATGATGGTTCCTACGACGATGGTTCCTACGACGACGGTTCCTACGATGATGGTTCCTACGATGATGGTTCCTACGATGATGGTTCCTACGATGATGGTTCCTACGATGATGGTTCCTACGATGATGGTTCCTACGATGATGGTTCCTACGATGATAGCGAAGAATAGCGATAACTTTTCGTAACCAGAGTTTATACCCAGATCCATAAAATACCGGAGATCCGGCACCTCTGAAGCCAACACTTCAAAGGTACACAGATCTCCGGTATTTTTATTTTATCTTTTATATTTTCTTTCAAAGATTTCGCTATACAGAATATCAGTATGTAAATATACCAACTCCATAAGCTTCCAAAGGATATGCAAAAGAAAATTCCCGGTTGTCACAATTTTTCTTTTCGGCTTTAAATACCTTACCCTTCGGAAGAAGCCCCTGCTCATCCATGATCAGCTTGTACTGTTTTTTCTTCGGAACGCCTACACGGTAATCCGGACGTGCTACCGGTGTAAAGTTGCATACTATCAGGATATTATTACGTCTTGTAGGAGATTTTCTCACAAAGCTGAAGATACTTCTGTCGCCATCGTTGGCATTGATCCACTCAAATGCAGATGGATCATTATCTGCACCGTAAAGTGCCGGATATTTGCGGTAGATATGCAGAAGATCACTGACATACTGCTGCAGCTTCTGATGATTTTCCTCGCCAAGAAGATACCAGTCAAGCTCTCTGGCCTCACTCCACTCACGCAACTGTCCGAAATCCTGTCCCATAAACAGAAGCTTCTTACCCGGATGCCCGAACATAAAAGTATATCCGGCCTTCAGGTTCTTGAATTTATCATCCAGCTCTCCTGGCATCTTCTCCAGCATAGAACACTTCAGATGTACTACCTCATCATGAGACAGAACCAGAACATATTTCTCACTGTATGCATAAGTCATAGAAAATGTCATCTTATTATGATTAAATTTACGGAAATATGGATCCAGCTTCATGTATTCCAGGAAGTCGTTCATCCAGCCCATATTCCACTTCAGAGAGAATCCAAGCCCGTCGTCTTCTGCCTTACCTGTTACCATCGGCCATGCGGTAGATTCCTCTGCGATCATGACAGTTCCATGATTTCTTCCGAGAACAACGGTATTCAGATGCTTAAAAAATTCAATGGCCTCCAGATTCTTGTTTCCGCCGTATTTATTGGCGATCCACTCACCGTCTTTCTTACCGTAATCCAGGTAGAGCATGGATGCAACCGCATCTACACGAAGACCATCAACGTGGCATTCCTCTACCCAGTAAAGAGCGTTTGCGATCAGGAAATTCTTCACCTCCGGACGTCCGTAATTGTAGATCTTGGTTCCCCAATCCGGATGCTCACCCTGTCTCGGATCTGCATGCTCATATACAGCAGTTCCGTCAAAGTTAACCAGTCCGTGTGCATCCTTCGGAAAATGTGCCGGTACCCAGTCAAGAATGATACCGATTTTCTGACGGTGAAGATAATCCACCAGATATTTGAAATCCTGCGGTGTTCCGTAGCGGGAAGTCGGTGCGTAATAGCCGGTTACCTGATAGCCCCAGGAACCGTCAAAAGGATGCTCTGCGATACCCATAAGCTCCACATGGGTGTATCCCATTTTTTTGACATACTGTGCAAGCTTCGGCGCCAGTTCTCTGTAGGAATAGAAACCATCCTCATCCTCTGCTGTCTGCGGATGCTTCATCCAGGAACCCGGATGCACCTCATAGATAGACATGGCACCTGTGTCCGGATCAAAGTTCTCGCGATTTTTCATCCAGGTATCATCTTTCCATTTATAGTTGGTGATATCTGTAATACGAGAAGCTGTTCCGGGACGCATTTCAGCGGCATTGGCATATGGATCTGCCTTGTAAAGCTCCTCACCATGTGCACCTGTAATGTAAAATTTATACAGCTGTCCGATCTTCGCTCCCGGTACAAATGTCTCATAAACGCCAATGGGTCCAACTTTTTTCATGGGATTCTTCTCCGTATCCCATTCGTTGAATTCACCTATAACAGAAACCGCCTGTGCATTAGGTGCCCACACTGCAAAATAAACCCCTTTTTTCCGGTTCTGCGTGTCCGGATGTGCTCCCAGCTTCCTGTAAATATCATAATTCGTGCCCTGACCGAACAGATACTGGTCAAGCTCCGTAAATTGTAATTTTTTTCCCATTTTCAGGTACCTCCCTTTATAGTTCTGCCACCGTCCATTCCCCAATTTTAAGTGGAATTTTTTATTCTATAATTATACCAATCCCCATATTTTCAGTCAAGGAAAAACCCCTCTCCGGCTAATATGTGTCTATTATCCGACAGTGTCAGATAAAGTCAAAAAAGAGACCTGAATGACGCACATTTTGTCATTCAGGTCTCTCCTGTCATTTTTTAATATTCTTCGCTTCCATCGTCATAAGATTCGTCGTAGGAACCATCATCATAGCTTCCATCATCGGAAGATCCATCCGAATAATCACTTTCGTCAGAACCATCGGAATAGTCCCCTTCATCGGAAGATCCGTCACTGACATCCGATCCGTCAGAAGAATCGCTTCCATCGGAGCCATCCTCAGAGGAATCCTCTGAATCGCTGGAATTTCCTGCATATCCTGCAACACGACCAGCCTGAAGAGAGCTGTCCCAGAAGTCAGAATAGGAAGCACTCTGTAACGTAACATCCTTCGCTTCTGCAAGCTCGCTGACTGTTACAAGCTTATATCCCTGGTCGATCAGTGCCGGGATCAGCTTCTCTGTGGCACACTTCACAGATGGTTCATGAATATCATGCATCAGGATGATAGAACCGTCTCCCAGTGAGGAATCATTCATGATCTGGTTATAATCTGCATCCGCATCCATCAGCTTCCAGTCCAGAGAATCCGTAGACCACATGAAGAAAGGCTTGCCAACTGCACTCATCTGCTCATCTGTGATCGCGCCATACGGTGCACGACATACCGTTGATGCCTGCCCACAGGCTTTTACCAGTGCATCATCCGTCTTCTGGAACTCCTGCATAACAGAATCCAGATCCATATTCGGCAGCGTCTGTTCCGGATGATCCCAGGTATGGTTACCGATCTCGCAGCCAAGCTTTACCATTCGCTGTATGGTAGATTCACGGCCCTCCACATTCTGTCCCAGCATAAAGAACGTAACATGGATATTGTATTTCTCAACAGTATCAAGAAGTGTCTCTGTATACTCTCCAGGACCATCATCAAAGGTCAGAGCGATCATCGGGCGCTTCTTGGAAGGATCATAAGAGCCATCCTCATTAAAATAATAGTCCTTCACACCTTTCTCCACCCATCCGGTCTGCATGTATCCCTTTTTATCAAAGCTGTATGTTGTTCCGTCAATATCCGCAAAACCATTTACATAATATGTACCATCTGGATTCTGATACCACTTTCCTGTAGAATCCTCATGCCATCCCGGAGTCATAACAGAAAGCCTTTCGCCTGCTGCACTGCCCTTTACCGGCATCACCGTTGCATCCGTACCGGAATCCACGCTGTCTGTATCCGAAGCAGCCGTATCCGTCGATGCCGTACCGTCCTTCGTACTGCTGCCTGTGGAAGCTCCGGCGGTATTTGCCTGGACATTTACTGTCTCCGCATCCTTATTGCTTCCGCCGCCTGCATGGTTGACGATGGGAAGAATTACCCCTCGAACAACAAAAACCAGCAGAAGAATCGCCGCAACTACACAGGTTATCCGCTTCATCATCCGCCGCCGTCTTAACTGCTGCTGTTTTCTGCGCATCCTCTCACGCAAAACTCTTTTGTCCATTTTTTACATCCCCGTTTATATACTCATATCTTTCTTTGATATTTAATGTCTGTCTTTAATCATACCGCATTTAACGCTTAAATACAATGGAAATTCCCGAAAGAATCTCTTAATTTGTTACTGTTCACTCCGTTCTCAGTAACACACTTCGCGATGCACATGTAAAAAAAACTGGTACCCGGAACACATTCCGGGCACCACACTTTTTTAGCTGCTGATACTGTCAGATCACTCCTGCCCCGCTGCATCCGATGTGCTGCTGTCTGCATCCTGATCCGCCTCGCCGTCTTCCGGCACCATATCTGTAGCCTCTGCCGCTTCCAGCTCTTCATCCACGGTACCTTCCGCACTGCTTCCGTCCGAGGAAGGATCATCTCCGTTTACTCCCTGGGTATCACCGGCAGAAACCTTCTCCTCAACCGTTGCATTGTCCAGGATAAAATCTTCCACTCTGAGAAGTCCGATGGATTCATCCACGGCTGCCTGTCCGTATTTATCTACCAGCGCAGCCAGATCCTTCACACTGTATGCTTTGATCAGTTCATCCTGGATACTGAGAGATTTTTTATCTTCAAGTGTCATATTCTCCGCATCCATGATCCCCTGTACGATCAGGTTCTGCTTTACTTTAAACTCCGCATACTGACCGCTCTGCTCCTCAAAATCATCCATGGAGATTCCCTGAGCTTTTACAAAATCCTCCAGCGTCATATCACCCTGTTTTGCATAATTCTCATACAGACTGCGAAACTCTGTCTTGGCTGTATCCAGATCCTCCTGTGGATATTCCTTCACTTCAGATGCTGAGAGCACTGTGTTCCATGCAGTTTCACGCAATGTGTTCTGTGCACTTGTCTTCGCTTCATCCTCCAGTGTGGTACGGATTTCCTTCTTGTAATCATCCACACTCTTGCAGTCTGTATTCTTGGCTACCCAGGTATCGGTAAGCTCAGGTGCACGCTTAAAGCTCTGCAGAGTGACCTTAAATACCACTTCCTGTCCGGCCAGCTCTTCCGAAGAGTATTCCTTCGGGAAAGTCAGATCGAGATCCTTGGTCTCACCTTTTTTCATTCCGATGATCCCGTCCTCAAATCCGTCGATAAACGTTCCGGAGCCTATGGTCAGCTCATAATTATTTGCAGTACCGCCGTCAAAAGCCACTCCGTCCTTGGTTCCCACATAATTAATGATAACCACATCTCCGTTCTGAACACTGCCTTCCGTTACTTCCTCAGCCTTGTTCTGAAGTTCTTCCTTGATCCTTCCGTCAACCATATCATCGGTTACGGCTTCTACTGTGTTATCAAGAGTCAGTCCCTTATATTCTCCGATGGTCACATATTTGCTCACATCATCCACGGAAACAAGCCTTGTATCTCCGGAGGCTGCCTCTTCGCTGTCTTTATTGGAATCCGTTTCTTCTGACTCTTTGGAATCTGCAGATCCGGAATCTTCTTTATCTGTTGTATCCTGCGCTTCTGCTGCAGGTTTTTTGTCATCTTTCTGGTCTGTTGATGTGCCACATGCAGTGATCGCCAGTGCCGCACACAGTGCAAGAACCATGAGATATGCTTTTTTCTTCATAACCTACTCCCTTCATCAAGTACTGTCGGTTCGATTATAATCTTTTTTTATACAGATTTGTAAAGTGTGTTTGCTGTCTTACATTTCCGGTACCGGTGTCGGTCTGGAAGAATCCCACACCTCCGATACATCAAACAGGTCACTGAGCATATCCGGATTGTAATACATTCTGTATCCATCCAGATTCCGTCTTCCCTGACGGAAATATTCACTTGTGATCTGCACAAAATACTGACTGGAATCTACATTGCAGAAATAGCGGTAGCCACGGCTTTTGTAATACTCATACTTCTCATTATCCGAGGTGTATCCTTCCCAGTCGCCGATATCCGCACCAAAGGCAAAAATGATCATATCGGTTTTTCCGAGGATGGGTGCCACATATTTTTCCCATTTTTTATTATCGGTCTTCAACTCCGCTGCTGTGGAGCTTGTAGCGTTTCTGTGACCCCAGGTATGGCTTGCAAATTCCCACCCGTCCTTTTTCATGGCCTTCGCCACTTTTTGGCTGCTTTTACTCTTTATCATAGTCAAAACTCCGGATTGGCCTTGAGAAAAGCCCTTCTGGTTCATCCTGAAGTATTCTTCTTGGTCTTATATGCCCCATCTGTACGG
>ENA-OQMY01000037-OQMY01000037.1-human-gut-metagenome-genome-assembly--contig:-NODE-37-length-48346-cov-4.445468_pt1 | contig 48346 bp, 44 predicted proteins | sample MGYA00242623_ERZ504868 | MGnify/ENA primary metagenome ERZ504868 (study PRJEB26092, sample SAMD00036386) | human gut metagenome | host: Homo sapiens | study: EMG produced TPA metagenomics assembly of...
ATATACAATTGTCTGATCTTTATACAGTCCATAATATCCGGAAGCCGCATAGCTGATAGAAACGGCGATCAGATAGAAGGATACTCCCTTAAAGCCAAACATTTCAAAAGCGATCAGGATCGAAGTGATCGGACAGTTGGTCACACCGCAGAAAACTGCTGCCATTCCGCAGGCTGCACAGATCGACGGAGAAATTCCCATAAGATTACCCATCACACAGCCAAAGGTAGCTCCAATGCAGAAAGAAGGTACGATCTCTCCCCCGCGGAATCCTGCGCGCATAGTCAGTGCTGTAAGCACCATTTTCCAGAAAAAGGCGAAAGTATCCGCCTGTCCGTTTTCCACCGCTTTTTCAATAAGCTCCGCACCAGCGCCCATATATTCATCTGTTCTCAGAATAAAGGTGACAACAATGACCAGGCAGGCGCCCACTGCAACCCTGACATATTTATTCTTAAACCATCTGCCATAAAGTCCTGCTGCACCATTCAGCGCAATACAGAACATAATGCTGACAATTGCACAGCCCAGAGCGATCACTCCCATTTTCAGGCCAGTTTCCACAGTCAGTGCCGGAATATCCGTCACATGAAAACTTTCAGGTGTGACTCCCATTCCGGCTGCAAATCCGGAAGCAATCAATGACGCGATCATACACGGCATCAGTGCTGCATAATACATCACGCCCACACTGACCACTTCCAGCGCAAAAACTGCCGCTGCCATCGGTGTTCCAAACAATGCGGAAAACGCCGCGCTCATGCCGCACATAACAATTACATGACGGTCCTCCTCGTCCAGATGGATCCATCTTCCAAGCTGGTTGGCAATACTTCCTCCAAGCTGGATCGCTGCTCCCTCACGTCCCGCAGAACCACCGGCAAGATGAGTCAGCGCCGTTGTGATAAAGATCAGAGGCGCAGAAAGGATTGGCACATCATCTCTGGAACGCACGGTAGAAAGAACCTGATTGGTCCCTCCATCCTCTTTTCCAAGCTTCTCATACAAAAATACAATGACAAGTCCGGATAATGGCAGCAAAAGAAAAATCCATTCATGCGCCTTCCGGTAACTGGTCACTGCCTTCAACGTAAAAGAAAACAGTGTGCTGGCAGCACCTACGATACATCCTGTAATGACAGCAAAAACCAGCCACTTGATCAGATTTGAGATATCCCGGCTGATTCTTGCACTGTAATAATATAAATGTTCCTTTAATCTTTTGTTATGATCGATCCCCATGTTCCTTCCCTTCTTTTCTTTACTGTCTGCATTATACTACATTTTTCCTCTCAGTAAAAGCAGGAAGAGAAAGCCCTGTTATTTTTTCTTCCGTGAAATATGCCTGTGTATCAGGATCGAGAATACACTGATCATCACAAGAAGCACTGCGGAGAGCCAGAATGCCGGAGACTTCGGATTTTTGATATTTGCTCCAAATATTGTAGCGAGAATAACTCCCGGCAGCGTTCCAAGCACGCCACCTGCCATATAGGTTCCAAATGGAATCTTTTCAGCTCCGAGAAACAGACTCACAGCATCTCCCGGTAAAAAGTTCAATGTCCGCATAAAAAATGAAATATACAGGCAATTTCCGTTCTGGTAATCTACTACTGTTTTCAGTTTCGGATATTTAGCTGTAAGACTTTCCACCATGGATGCACCTGAGAAGCGTCCCATCCAATATGGAAGTGCCAATGTGACTGCTCTTCCCAGAAAGTTCACCAGAAGTGCTGTTCCTGTAGAAAACAGATGCCCTACAGCAAGCTGCAGGATCGCAATTGGAAATATAAAAGAGACACTTTTCACTGCATAAAGCCCAAGCATAAGTAATGCAGCCTTAACAGGTTCCTCCGGTGTATAGCTTAAGATCCTTTCCACAGACAGATCCTCTCTATAACGGATACAGAAAAGGAGAAGCACAAGAAGGAGCACCGCTGGCAGATATTTTCTGATGTTGTCAATCATTTTTTTCATGGTCTGATCCCTCCGTTTTCAAAAAAAGAGCACCGGCACCTGTTTCCGGTACCGTGCTCTTTCATAAGTTCTGCTTTTTTAAGTTTCAGGATCAGCAGCCTTTCTTCGCTGCCTTTCTCTCCTGGTCTTCCTTCCACATTTCCTCTGCTACCGGCTTCCAGTTTTCAGCATACTGGTCACATTTCGCACAGAGATGCTCTGCACTCTCCGGTGACTGAAGATCTGTGGAATGTGCTCCGGATTTTTCTACCATTTCTCTCAGCTTCTGCGGATTTTCAAGCATCGGGCATGGACGGTACATATTGTCATTAAACGGCTGTCCGTCATGATATGCCATCATCATCGGAGACTGCAGTGCTTCCAGAAGTGTTTTCTCGCGGATATTGGAATCAGAATAATGGATAAACACACATGGATCGATATCGCCGTTTGCATTGATATGCAGATAGCGACGGCCGCCTGCAATACATCCTCCCACAAACTCTGCATCATTCTGGAAATCCATGGCAAACAACGGCTTTGTTGCACGGTATTTACGGATACGCTCATAGGTTTCTCTTCTCTGTGCAGGAGTAGGAAGCAGCTCCGGTGCTGCATCATTTCCAACCGGCATATAATGGAAATACCAGATAAAGTACGCTCCAAGATCGATCAGGCTGTCGTAAAATGCCTCTGATGTGATAGACTCGAAATTTGCACTCGTATAACATGCAGAGATACCAAATACAAGCTTCTTCTCTCTGAGAAGATTGATGGCCTTGATAACCTTCTGGTATACACCATTTCCTCTTCTGCCATCTGTTGCAGTCTCAAATCCTTCCAGTGAAATCGCAGGAACAAAGTTTCCTACCCGAAGCATATCATTTGCAAAATCCTCATCGATCAGTGTTGCATTTGTGAAGGAAAGGAAGATACAGTCATTATGTTTCTCGCAAAGACGGATCAGATCCTTTTTCTTACAAGTGGCTCTCCGCCTGTGTAAATATACATATAAACGCCAAGCTCCTTACCCTGGCGGATGATGTCATCGATCTCATCGTAGGTGAGGTTCAGCTTGTTTCCATACTCTGCTGCCCAGCATCCTGTACAGTGCAGGTTACATGCACTTGTTGGGTCAAGAAGGATTGCCCACGGGATATTACAGCCATATTTCTCACGGCATTCATCCTGTTTCTTCCAGCCTGCAAGATTTGCATTGATAAAGAAGTTTGCAACCAGAGTTTTCATAACATGCGGATCAATATCAGTTACCAATCTATGAATAAACGGATAATACGGATGTTCCGGATTAGAAATGGCTGCGCGGATCATTGCTCTCTGTGTAGGAAATCCACCACCGGAAAATTTATCTGCCCAGTCCATGATCTTGATAAAATTCTTATCCGGATCTTTATAAACATAATTGAATGCCTGTTCAAGTCCGAATTTCTTAAGTGTGTTCATTGCGCTCATACTATCTCTCCTTATTTCTCTCAATGTAAATATGCAATCCAGCTAAACGGACATCTTCATTCCGTCACACTGCATTTCGAGTACCAAAGCTTTCTTACTATCTTTGCCTGACTCATGGTGTTACTGTACGTTTTTTCCATTTGAATAACAATAGACAATATAATTGGCATGACCAAAAACTAGGCAAATCTGTTAAAATGCCTAAATATTATTGGCATTTATTCTAAATAACATTAGTTATTTTTGTGCATACTTACTTCACGATGTTTATCCATATAAAAAACACCCTGGCAAAGGCAGAAATATCTTCCGCCCTGCTTCGGGTGTTTTTGATTTATCTTATTACTTTACTACGATATTGATGATCTTCTTCGGTACGTAAATCTCTTTGATGATATTTCCGGAAATCTTATCTGCAACTGCCTTCTTTCCTTCGGCAATCGCATCTTCTTTGGTAGATTTCTGCCGGAATACTGATAACAGCCTTGGTCTTGCCGTTGATCTGAACCGGAACCTCGATCTCATCATCCTTCATAAGCTCCTCATCGTGAGCCGGCCACTGTGCATGGAAAACGGAATCCTCATGACCAAGCTTCTCCCAGATCTCCTCTGCAATATGAGGAACAAATGGCGCAAGAAGAATGGTAACTGTCTCGATGGTTTCTTTGTCAACAGCGCCGTCGTTCTGCTTTGCGATAGCGATCAGCTTGTTTGTGTATTCCATAAATCCGGACACTACGGTATTCAGGCTGAAGGCCTCAAGTCTGCTGGTGATATCGTATACCATCTTATGACGGGTCTTCTCCATCTCTTTGGTAGCCGGGATATCTTTCTCAATGCTGTCAAGAGCCAGATTCCAGAAACGTTTCAGGAATCTGGATACACCATCGATTCCTCTATCATCCCATTCTGCATCCAGTTCCGGCGGTCCTACGAACAGCTCATACATACGTAAGGAATCACATCCGTAATCATTTACAAGATCATCCGGTGAAATAACATTTCCTTTGGATTTACTCATCTTGATTCCGTTTTTACCTGTGATCATACCCTGATTGAACAGCTTGACAAACGGCTCATCGAAATCAATAGCTCCGATATCATACAGGAACTTGGTGTAGAATCTGGAGTACAGAAGATGAAGAACAGCATGCTCTACACCACCGATATACATATCTACCGGCAGATATTTATCAGCTTTCTCTTTGGAAACCAGTTCTTTATTATTCTTATTATCTACATAACGGAGGAAATACCAGGAAGATCCTGCCCACTGAGGCATGGTGTTTGTCTCACGTTTTGCGGGAGCACCACAGCATGGGCATGTGGTATTTACCCACTCGTCAATAGCTGCAAGCGGTGACTCTCCGGTTCCTGTCGGCTGGTAGCTTTCTACCTCCGGAAGTCTTAACGGAAGCTGATCCTCCGGTACCGGTACCGCACCGCATTTCGGGCAGTGTACGATCGGGATCGGCTCACCCCAGTAACGCTGACGGGAAAATACCCAGTCTCTCAGTTTGTAGTTGACAGTCTTACGTCCGATACCCAGCTTCTCGATGATATGCGGTGCTTCCTTCTTCAGTACGGAAGATTCCATTCCGTTCCACTCACCGGAGTTGATCATGGTTCCGGAAGCCTCTGTGTAAGCTTCTGTCATATTCTGAATTTCTTTACCATCTTTTGCGATAACCTGGATGATCGGAATATCGAATTTCTTTGCGAACTCAAAGTCACGGTCATCATGAGCAGGTACACACATGATAGCACCTGTACCATAATCAGCAAGTACATAGTCAGAAAGCCAGATTGGAAGCTTCTCGCCGTTCAGCGGATTGATCGCATAAGTACCTGTGAACACACCGGTCTTCTCTTTATCCTGAAGACGGTCTACATTGGATTTCATGGAAGCATCAAAGATATATTTCTCTACAGCCTCTCTTGTCTCGTCTGTTGCAAGAGATTTTGCAAGAGCATGCTCCGGTGCAAGTACCATGAATGTTGCTCCATGAAGAGTATCCGGTCTTGTTGTATAGACCGTGATCTTCTCTTCTCTTCCCTCAACCGGGAAATCGACCTCTGCGCCGTAGGATTTGCCGATCCAGTCTGTCTGCATCTTTTTAACCTTCTCCGGCCAGTCCAGTTTATCCAGATCACTTAAAAGTCTGTCTGCATATTTTGTGATGCGGAGCATCCACTGACGGAGGTTCTTTTTGGTAACCGGAGTGCCACAACGCTCGCAGCATCCGTTTACAACCTCTTCATTTGCAAGACCTGTCTTACAGGAAGGGCACCAGTTGATCGGGAACTCCTTCTCATATGCAAGCCCCTCTTTGAACATTTTTACAAAGATCCACTGTGTCCATTTATAGAATTCCGGATCTGTTGTGTTAACCTCCATATCCCAGTCATAGATCGCTGCGATATCGTTGATCTGACGTTTGATATTTTTGATGTTTGCTGCTGTAGATACTGCCGGATGAACACCCATCTTGATGGCATAGTTCTCAGCCGGGAGACCAAAAGCATCCCATCCCATCGGATGGATCAGGTAATAACCCTGGAGCATTTTATAGCGGCTCCATACATCAGAGATCACATAGCCTCTCCAGTGTCCTACATGAAGACCGTTTCCGGACGGATACGGGAACATATCCAGACAGTAGTATTTCGGTTTCTTGCCATCATTGACATTTACCGGCTTTTTCTCCCAGTTTGTGCGCCATTTCGCTTCGATGGCTCTATGGTTATAAGGTGCAGCCATTTTTTTATTCCTCCTGACAAATTACTCAGTATTAATACTTTAATGCTTTCACACACTGCTATTAATTTTAACTACTTATGATGTATTTGTCAAACAAAAATCCAAAAACAGCCTTTTTCCATCAAAATATACATGAACCTGCAATCCTGGCCTGGTTTAGTTGACGCTTCTTTTTTCACATGATATAATTTCCTGCATGTATTTTCCTATATTATACATACCATACATATTTATCTTAGGAGGGAACGCATAAATGAAATCTTTTTATTCCTGGTACCGGAAGCATATTACCGGTGCGATCTTTACAGGACTGATCCTGGGTATCCTCACAGGACTTTTCCTGGCCGGACGGTTTAAACCTGTCCTCACTGTGACCAGTCTGATCGGAAGTATCTACATGAACGCCCTGAACATGATGATCTTTCCCATGGTCTTCTGTTCCATTGTCATTGGAATCTGTTCCATCGGAAACGCACGTACTACCGGCAAGATCACTGCAACATCCATGATCTATTTTCTCTGCACAACGGCACTTGCCAGCCTGTGCGGACTGATCATCCCGAGACTGATCCATCTCGGAAAGGGAGTCAAATTTGAGATGGCAACAGCCGATATCCAGGCTACAGAAATGAGCAGTATCCTTGACACCCTGAAAAACCTGATCCCTTCCAACCCAATCGCCGCATTTGCTGACGGAAACATGCTCCAGGTTCTGGTGTTTGCCCTGATCATCGGTTTCACACTGATCGCAGTCGGTGAAAAAGGAACTCCATTCCTTAATCTGATTGATTCCATCAATGAAGTATGCCTGAAGATCATCACAACCATCATGTACTTTACACCCATCGGTGTTTTCTGTACCATCGTACCGGTTGTGGAAGCCAACGGAACTGAAACGATCATTTCCCTTGCAACACAGCTTGTCATTCTGTATGTGGCATTCTTTGGCTTCGCTATTGTAGTGTATGGTTTCTCTGTAAAGCTGATCGGCAAACAGAGTCCGCTGAAATTCCTGAAAGCGATCCTGCCAGCAGCACTGAACGCCTTCGGAACCTGCTCAAGCTCCGCAACCATTCCATTAAGCAAGCAGTGTATGGAAGAAGAAATGGGCGTATCCAACCAGATCACCAGCATCGCCATTCCTCTTGGTGCTACCGTTAATATGGATGCTGTATCTATCCTGATGTCCTTTATGATCATGTTCTTTGCAAACGCCTGCGGGATCCATGTAAGTATTCCTCTTATGATCATTATCCTTCTTGCAAACGTACTGCTTTCCGTTGGTACTCCAGGTGTTCCCGGTGGTGCTATCGCATCTTTCGCAGCACTGGCAACTATGGCCGGACTTCCTGCCGGAGTTCTTGGTGTTTATATCAGCATCAATACCCTCTGTGATATGGGCGCCACCTGTGTCAATGTTATCGGTGACATGGCATGCTGCTCTGTACTGAAAAATGTTATCCAGATTGAGGAAGAAGCATAAACAAATCTTTCTGAAGTGTTATTTAAACAGAATGCGAATTGCTTTACATAAAACATCTTATGTAAAGCAACAATAGCAAAAGCCGTAAGATATATGTTTAAGAAACTTTCACATATACTTACGGCTTTTCTGTTTATCAACTGTTCACATCCTGTATTCTTTATACTGTTTAACATAAATGATGTAACACAGAAATTTATATTTCATTTTGCTGACTTTATTTTTTCAGAACACGGTAATTTTCTTCTCTGTCGTAATCCTTATGGACCCCATCGTCCTCATATAAGTTATACTCCGCACCTTCATATCCGAGAAGCTGCATAGTTTTTTGTATCCAGAGCTGCCACACATTCCGCTGCTTCTGCAACCGGAATACAGTTTTCCCTTCCGGATAAACAACGGAATCTCATTCAGTGCCACCTCTACATAATGAACACCCTTTTCAAGGATCTCCTCTGCAATGGTTCCATCCGGAAGGAATTTCACAAACTTCATCTCCTCCGGAAGATATACATAACGGCCTCTTGCGTTCTGTTCATAAACCGGAGCGATCATGATCTCATTTCCAAGAAGCAGCTGGTCTTCCACATGTACAGCAATCTTATCCTCCGGATAAACAAAGCCCAACGGCCGGAAATACATATCATCGTTCAGAGCCGCCTTCATATATTCACTGTAAAGATATGGAATAAGACGATATCTTACACCAATCACATGACGGAAATCTTCCACATTTTCAAACTGGTAGCATTCCTGCTCTCTGGTACCGATCGCTGTATGATCACGCATCAGCGGTGTGAATACTCCAAGTGCCAGGAAACGAAGCAGCAGTTCTCTTGTTGTATCAGCGCCAAATCCACCCAGATCTGCTCCTGCATACAGGAAACCACACATATTCAGAGATGGCATCATCTTCAGGTTCAAAAGGATATGAGCCCACCAGGATTTATTATCGCCGGTCCAGATCCCACCATAACGATGCATACCAATATAGGATGATCTGGAGAACATCAGAAAACGTTTTTCCGGATCGATCCGTTCAAAAGCCTCCCCTGCTGCTCTGGTCATATTGTAGCCAAACAGGTTATGGACTTTGTCATGGCGAATCTTTCTGCCATCCACATTATGGTAAAATCTCCGATAATCTTCCGGATTGTTTGCAACATTGCGAAGTGCACTCTGCATCTTCCAGATATGGATCTTTCCTTCCGTATCTTTTGCAAATTCTCCTGCAAGCTCTTTGACCTCTTTCATTCCCTCTGTGGAATAGAAGATCGCCGGCTCATTCATATCGTTCCAGAAACCGTCGATTCCCTTCTCGATCAGGAAACGGTATTTGTCACCGAACCATTTTCTGGCATCTTTGTTCAATACATCCGGAAAATGAGTATCCCCCGGCCATACAGCAGCTACAAAATCACTGCCGTCCTCTCTCTGGCAGAAGTAGCGGTTTTTGACACCCTCCTCATAAACATCGTATCCCGGCTCTACCTTGACGCCGGCATCGATGATCGGAATCAGACGGATATCCTGATCCTTCAGTTCCTTTACGAATTCCGGAAAATCCTGAAAATTCTCTTCACTTAATGTAAAGTCCTTATAAGACTGCATATAATCAATATCCATATAGATCATATCAATAGGAATATGATTTTCACGATATCCAGCTGCAACCTTCCGGAAATCCTCTTTTGTAGTATAGCCCCATCTGCTCTGGCCAAATCCAAAGGCAAATTTCGGCGGGATATAGCTTCTTCCGATCACATGACGGAACTGCTTTACAATATCATAGGGACTCTCCCCTTCGATCACATAAAGCTTCAGGTCTGCATTTTCGCAGGTTACCTTCATGGTATCCATTCTGGTATAGCCAATGTCAAAGGTGATCGCTGCCGGATAGTCAAAAAACATTCCAAAGGTTTCTTTTCCGGACACAATGATAAGATTATGTGCACCGTACAGGGAATGTTTATCCTCTGTATGCTCCGGATCATCGGTACAGTTACTGGTGTAAATGAATCCTCTCTTGTTGATACCGCGGTTGGATTCTCCCAATCCGTAGACGATATCCTCTTCATCCATGATATAAAGTAAAAGAAAATCCATCTTCTGCACAGATTTCTCCATATCCTGGCTTTCCTTCTGCTGTCTCAATGTTTTCTGTCAGTGCCTCAGTCTCAAAGGGCTCTCCATATACATATTTTTTTATCATTTTTCCCTCTCCTGTTACAGATTTCTATAAAGAACAAATGCCTCATAAGGTTTCAGGACCACTTTCTTTCCAAAATCCTTTCTTCCAAGATTTGTGATCAGACATTCTGCATTTTTCTGAAATTCTTCCGGAATTTCCATTTCTGCCACATGCTCACTGAAATTGCAGACTGTGAGAAGCTTCTCTCCCTCAAGGGTTCTGGTATATGCAAAAATCTGATCATGATCTCTGTAAAGTGCCTCAAAAGTGCCGTAAACGATCACCGGTTTTTCTTTCTTAAACGGATCAGCTTCTGATAATAATGGAAAATAGAATTCGGATCTGAAAGCTGCTGCTTCGCATTGATCTCCTTATAATTGGAGTTTACCCTGATCCATGGCGTTCCCTCCGTAAAGCCGGCCTGATGAGAATCCTCCCACTGCATTGGTGTTCTGGCATTGTCACGTCCTCTCAGCATCAGGCACTTCATCATATATTCCGGTGTATAAATACCTGCTTCTGTATATTCATGGAAATACTGAATACTCTCGATATCACGATAATCCTTAAGCTCTGTAAAATAAGCATTGGTCATTCCAAGCTCTTCTCCCTGATAAACATAAGGAGTTCCCTGCATCATATGAAGACAGGTTGCCAGCATCTTGGCTGAAGTTTCCCTGTATGCCGGATTATCATTTCCAAATCTGGAAACACTTCTTGGCTGGTCATGATTTCCAAGAAACAGACTGTTCCATGCTTTTCCCGCAAGCTCTTCCTGCCATTTGATCATAACCTTTTTAAATTCCTGGAAATCGTATTTCTCGGTAGTCCATTTACCATGGTCTGATCCCTGATCCTCTACATGCTCAAACTGAAACACCATGTTCAGCTCATTCCTGTCCTCACCTGCATATTTCTGTGCCTCTTCGATAGTCACACCGGAGGTTTCTCCAACTGTCATCACATCGTATCGGGATAAAACCTCTCTGTTCATTTCCTGAAGAAACTCATGGATCCTCGGGCCATGGACGCAGTAAGGACCAAAATCACCGTATAATCCTCCATTCATTTCTCCATCCGGATATGACTGATCCTTGGAGATCATGCTGATCACGTCCATTCGGAAACCGTCGATTCCTTTTTACACACCAGAAATTCATCATATCGTAAACTTCCTGACGAACCTTTTCATTTTCCCAGTTCAGATCCGGCTGTTTTCTTGAAAACAGGTGAAGATAATACATCTCTGTCTGAGGATCATACTCCCATGCAGGTCCTCCGAACGCACTTCCCCAGTTATTCGGTTCTTTTCCATTCACCGGCTCTCTCCAGATATAGTAATCCCTGTAAGGATTATCTTTGGATTTCCTGCTTTCAATAAACCAGTTGTGTTCATCGGAAGTATGGTTTACGACCAGATCCATGAGGATCTTAATGCCCCGTTTATGCGCTTCTTCAAGAAGCTTTTCATAATCCTCCATGGTTCCATATTCTTTATAGATCCTGCGGTAATCGGAAATATCATAGCCATTGTCATCCTGCGGAGATTCCAACATGGGTGAGATCCAGAGAACATTTACTCCCAGTTCTTTCAGATAGTCCAGTTTTTCTATGATCCCGGGAATATCACCAATTCCGTCTCCGTTGCTGTCCTTAAAACTTCTCGGGTAGATCTGATATACCACGCTTTCTTTCCACCAGTTTTTTTCATGGTAAATTGCCTCCTTTTTCTGTTGATTCTGAAATCAGCATATCCTATCCCACCTTTAAAATCAATAAGTTTCTCGTGAAACTTAAATTACTGCCAAACTTTTCTGTTTTTTTATGCAGTTTTAACAATAAAGCACTACTGGCCTCTAAAAATAATTTCCAACCGTATTTCGATGATGTGCCAGGAAAAGTCATCACAACATAAAAAAAGAGATCCTGCTACTCTTTTACAGAATCTCTCTTTACAAGCCAGACAGGGCTTTTTACATTTTTTTCGGCAGGTTCCTTTCCCTCTGCCATAAGAAGCAGCTTCCGCAAGGCCAGAACTGCTTTCTGATGAACATCCTGATGAATGGTGGTCAGCTTTGGCCTGACGATCTGCGCATAAAAATTATCATCAAAGCCGGTAATTGAAATCTGATCCGGAATCCGGATTCCCCTGTCTGTAAAAAAACTTGATGGCCTCCACAGCTGTGTAATCCGAAGAAAATGCCAGTGCCTTTGTCTCCAGAAAATGAGGCAGCAGCTCTTCATATTTTTTCAGTCTGCGCCGGGGTTCCTGGGGAACCACCACATAGCGGGAGCGGCTGCAGAAACCGCCAGTTTTTTTCCATAGCCTGTTTGAATCCAAGCCATCTGGCATAATCACTGTCCTGCTCTGTTTCCGCAACAAAAAGTGCCCGGTGGTATCCACAGGAATACAGATATTCCCCGATCTGATATCCGCCGGAATAATCATCCACTCCTACATTCTGAAAGCTATATCCACCCTTCGGATAGGCATCGATCAATACCATTTTTTTATTCAGCTTTCTGGAAAGCTGATGATACTGTTCTTCATTATACCCTATAATGATAAGACCCTCTACATTCCAACGGGATGCCATATCTACCACATTATCGATCCGTTCACCGCCAATGAGCATAATATAATAGCCTCTGTTTTCTGCTTCGACCTGCAGCGTTCCGGTGATCTCTCCCACAAAAGAATCCTGCAGAGACTGCATACCATGAATGAAGGAAAAACCAAGAACCACTCCAATGATCCTTGAGCCGTGTCCGGATAGCATCACAGATCCCATGTGGGGAACATAATTCTGCTCCTTCAGGATCGCCGTGATCCGGTCAATGGTGCTCTGTGAAACCCGTTTTGTATTTCCATTGATCACATTGGATACGGTTGTACGACTGACACCTGCCATATCCGCGATATCCTGCAGCCTTATCATTTCATTGAATACTGCATCAGCTCATAATGAAGCTCACAGCCCTCATAGATTTCTGCCGGAAGTAATGCTCTGGCAACTACTTTCAGTTCCTCCTCCGGCTGGTCCACACGCTTCAAATGTGCATAATCTCCGTCAATCTGTTCCACGATATAATCACATACTAACATTTTTTGTCCTCTCTCTTTTCTTTTTTGCTCATACTTCAATAACCTGTATGAGCGCAATTCGTTTTTCTGACTGCTTATTCACGAACGCATCTAAAAACAGGCTACAGCAAATGCTGCAGCCTGTCAACTCTTTATTCTGCCCTCAAAAAATATCTCTGTTTATTCGTCAGCGCCGTCGACCTTACTTGCACGTGCTGCGATTTCTTTCTCCTGGATATCACTCGGAGCCTGCTCATAGCGTGCAAACTCATAGGAGAAATCTCCGCTTCCACCGGTCATGGAACGAAGTACTGTGGAATAACCATAAATCTCAAGCAGCGGAACATCTGCCTCAATAATGGTATTTCCTTCGTGATCCGGATTCATTCCAAGAACACGGCCACGTCTCTTGTTCAGATCACCCATAACATCACCGGTATATTTATCCGGAACGGTAACCTTCATGGAGATGATCGGCTCAAGAAGTACAGGAGAAGCCTCCATAAAGCCCTTCTTGAAGGCAAGGATCGTTGCCATCTTAAATGCCATCTCAGAAGAATCTACCGGATGATAAGATCCATCGTAAAGGGTTGCCTTCACACCAACAACCGGATATGCAGCCAGAGGTCCCTTGAGAACACATTCCTGAAGTCCCTTCTCAACAGCCGGGAAGTAATTCTTCGGAACTGCACCACCTACAACTACCTGCTCAAATACATAAGGTGTTTCCAGATCGCCGGATGGCTCAAAGCGCATCTTAACATGACCATACTGTCCGTGTCCGCCGGACTGTTTCTTATGTTTGCCTTCTACATCTGACTTCTTGCGAAGTGTCTCACGGAACGGAACCTTCGGTTTGGAAAGTTCCACATCTACTTTATAGCGTTCTTTCAGCTTGCTGACAACGATATCCAGATGCTGATCGCCCATACCATAGATCAGGCTCTGGCGGTTAGCACTGTCATTGACAACCTTAAGAGTTCTGTCCTCTGTCATCATCTTGGCAAGGGACTGTGCGATCTTATCCTCATCGCCCTTCTTCACTGCCTTAAATCTCTTATATGTATATGGTGTGGAAAGTACAGCCTTCGGATAAAGGATCGGATTCGCCTTGGTTGCAAGGCTGTCACCGGTCTGTACACTGCCAAGCTTGGCAATGGCACCGATATCCCCTGCAAAAAGCTCCGGAACTTCGATCGGTTTGGAACCTTCCATGACATAAAGCTTGTTTACACGCTCCTCTGTTCCTTTCTCTACATTAAGAAGTGTATCATCGGATTTCAGCACACCGGAGCATACCTTGATCAGAGAATATTTACCAAGGAACGGATCCGCGATGGTCTTAAATACATAGGCCGATTTTGCCTTGGCAAAGTCATAATTGGCCTCAAAGATCTCGTTAGTCTTCTGTGCGATACCATTGCAGGAACGTCCGCTTGGGCTTGGGAAGTAACCGCAGATATCATCCAGAAGGTTAGATACACCGCGAAGGTTCACCGGTGATCCCATGCATACCGGAACAATACTTCCATCCTGTACATTGGTTGCAATAGCGGCGGAAACCTCTGCTACGGAGAAGGTATCTCCCTCAAAATAACGATCCATAAATTCTTCGCTGGTCTCTGCAACAGACTCCATCAGAGTTTCATGGTATTTCTCCAGGTATTCGGTCAGGTAATCAGGAACCGGGCATTCTTCCTTGCCGGCCTTGTCAATGTATCTTCTTCCGGCCTGTTTCACAACATTGACATATCCTACGAACTTGCCGTCCTCACGGATCGGAAAATGAAGGGGAGCGATTCTCTTGCCATACAGCTCTGTCAGCTCTTCCACAACCTCACGATAGCTGACATCATCCACATCCATATCTGTAACAAAGATCATACGCGGAAGTTTATATTTCTCGCAGAGATTCCATGCCTTCTGTGTTCCTACCTGAACACCGGCCTTACCGGAAACAACGATGATCGCTGCATCTGCGGCACTGACTGCTTCCTCTACTTCTCCCACAAAATCGAAATATCCAGGTGTATCCAGCACATTTACTTTCATCTTATCCCATGGTACCGGAATCAAAGAAGTTGTGATGGAAAAATGTCTCTTTATTTCTTCCTTGTCATAATCGCTGACAGTATTGCCATCCTCAACACGTCCGAGTCTGCTGGTCATACCTGCCAGATAAGCCATTGCCTCAGCCAGTGTTGTTTTGCCTGCGCCACCATGACCTAATAGGACTACATTTCTGATTCGGTCTGTTCTGAAAACGTCCATATGTAATACCTCCCTGTTTGTCTTACTTAATATGTTCACATTTTACTAAATTTCCATGCAAATTTCAAGTATTTTATTCAATTTTGACAACTTTTTTTCAGAAAGTTTTTCGTATTACCGTCAATTAACACAGAACAGTCGTCTATCTTTCAGAATTTCCGGTTTACATACTTTTTCACGGCATCCACAGAACGGTTCAGTACCAGCTCTTCCGGAAAATCCAGTTTGGTCAGAAGGTCTCTGGCAAGATCAAATTCCCCGATCAGAAGGTCAAAATGGGCATCACTGTCCATAACCACAGGTACCCGATATTTTTTGCAGTATTCCAGCATGATGGTATCATTCTCCACTGCATTCTCACGGTTACAGTCAGGGTCCATGGAGTGATTGTTCAGCTCCAGGACTTTACCGTATTCTCTGGCTCCCTGTACAAGCGCCTCATAGTCAACCTCGTATCTTCCGTCATCCGGATGTCCGATGATATTGACACACGGATTCTTCATAGCATTAAGATAGGCCTCCGTATTCTCCTGTCTGCTGCCTGGTCTGATGCATGGAACATGAAGACTTGCAATGACCACGTCCAGCTTCTCCAGAGTTTTCTGCTCAAGATCTACCGTTCCCGCCGCATCCAGGATATTTACCTCCGAACCCAGAAGCAGCTGGATCCCGTACATTTCACGGGGTACTACCTTTATATTCTGGAAATAAAACCTTATGACAGGTTCCGGGCATTTTCGGTGCATGCTCTGTGATTCCCAGGAGTTCAAGCCTTTATCGGAAGCAGCCCTGGCCATCTCGCGAAGTGTGCAGTATGCATGTCCGCTGGCTACGGTATGTGTGTGAAGATCCATAACTGACTGATATTTCATGATAAATTCTCCTCTGTATCTTATATTGTTTTTTTCTTATTATATTATACGTCCGAAATCTCCGATTTCTCAAGCCTTTTTCTATTGTTACTGTTCACTCCGTTCTCAGCAACACGCTTCGCGATGCACAGAATTTATGCTGATCGCATAAATTCGCGCGGTATGTCTCGGGTTTTCTGTGACCTTCGCTCACAAAAAACACCTCGCGGAATATTACCAATGAACAGTAACTTTCTATTACTCTTCCCTGTTCGCAAAACATTACCGGTAAACAGCTATAAAAATGGCCTTCCTGTTTCCGCTAACATTTGTTGACATTTTTCGCACTTTCTTTTACAATATAGTCGTGATTTACACTATTAAAGAATAAAAGTAAAAAGTAACCTGAAAGGACTCTGAAGTACTATGAAAACCATAGGTTTTATCGGCCTTGGACTGATCGGCGGCTCCATTGCCAGAACCATACGAAAATTTCACCCGGATTATCGCCTGCTTGCCTTTGACAAAGACAGAAGTGCTCTGGCAGAGGCAGTCAGTTTAAACGTGATCAACGGGATCTGTGATATTGACGATGAGCAGTTATATAACTGTGATTATCTTTTTCTCTGTGCACCTGTAGAATTTAATGTGGAATACATGGAAAAGATCAAAGATTCTCTTGGAAAGAACTGTATCCTCACAGATGTAGGCAGTGTAAAAAGCGTTATCCACGAAAAGTAACCGAGCTCGGACTTGAAGGACGCTTCATCGGCGGTCATCCTATGGCAGGCTCCGAACGCAGCGGTTTTTCCAATTCCAGTGATCATCTTCTGGAAAATGCTTATTATATCATCACTCCGGGAGGAGAAGTTGCTTTGGAAAAGATTTCTGATTTCACAGAACTGATCTCCTCTCTTGGTGCGATCCCCCTTGTTATCACTGCAGAAGAACATGATTTCATCACGGCAGGAGTCAGCCACCTTCCTCATATCGTAGCCTCCGCTCTTGTAAATCTTGTAAATCTTCTGGATAACGACGCACAGTATATGAAAATGATCGCAGCCGGCGGTTTCCGTGATATCACACGTATTGCCTCTTCTTCACCGGTTATGTGGGAACAGATCTGTCTGGAAAATCAGAAAAACATTTCCACGGTTCTGGATGAATTTATCCGTATGCTGATCCAGATCCGCTGTTCCATTGACAACAAAGAAGCTGACAACATCTTTGACATGTTTGCAAGCTCCAAGGATTACCGTGACTCCATTGACATTGTAGACAACAGCCTGATTCCCCGCTCTTATGTCCTTTATATCGATGTGGCAGATGAGGCCGGTGCCATTGCAACCATCGCAACCATCCTTGCAACAGAAAAGGTCAGCATCAAAAATATCGGTATTATCCACAACCGAGAATTTGAAGATGGCGTTCTGAAGATTGAATTTTATACAGACGCAGCTCTGGAGCAGGCTAAAGTGCTTCTTGCAAAACGTAATTACAAGATCTGCGAACGCTGATATATAAACGGCAGCAGATATCCGATCTGCTGCCATGTATTTCAAAAATAACAATACAGGCAGGTACTAATATGGAAATCAAAAAAAGCAAAAAAATTATCCGGCTCTCTTGCCATTCCCGGAGATAAATCCATTTCTCACAGAGCTGTCATGTTCGGCTCTCTTGCAGAAGGCACTACCCGGATCACAAATTTTCTGGAGGGTGCAGACTGTCTCTCCACTATTTCCTGTTTCCGGAAAATGGGTATTAACATTGAAAATACAGAAGGAGAGATCCTGGTCCACGGAAAAGGTCTCCATGGTCTCTGTGCTCCGTCAGAGACTCTTGACGTCGGTAACAGCGGTACTACCACCCGCCTCATCTCCGGGATCCTTGCAGGACAGGACTTTGTATCAGAGCTTACCGGCGATGCTTCCATCCAGAAACGCCCTATGAAACGGATCATGACTCCGCTTTCCCAAATGGGTGCCGATATCGTAAGTCTCAATGGAAACGGATGTGCACCGCTTAAGATCTCCGGAAAAAAGCTCCATGCCATCCACTACAATTCTCCGGTAGCATCTGCCCAGGTAAAATCCTGCGTACTTCTTGCCGGAATGTACTCTGACGGCATTACCCGTGTAACAGAACCGGTCCTTTCCAGAAATCACACGGAGATCATGCTGAATTACTTTGGCGCCAATGTAACCGCAGAGGGAACAACAGCATCCATCAAACCGGACCCATCTCTTTACGGACGTGAGATCCTGGTTCCGGGAGATATCTCTTCTGCAGCTTATTTTATCGCAGCAGGTCTTCTTGTTCCCAACAGTGAGATCCTTCTGAAAAATGTGGGGATCAACCCGACCCGTGACGGCATCCTCCGTGTATGCAGGGCCATGGGAGCAGATATCACTCTCCTCAATGAAACCACAGAGGGCGAACCTACTGCCGATCTTCTGATCCGCTCCTCTGCGCTTCACGGGACCACAATAGAAGGCGCGATCATTCCTACTCTAATCGATGAACTTCCGATGATCGCCGTTATGGCAGCTTTTGCAGAAGGAACCACTGTTATCCGGGATGCACAGGAGCTTCGTGTCAAAGAGTCCGACCGCATCCAGGTTATGACGGAAAATCTTCGGAAAATGGGCGCAGATATCCAGGAAACCGAAGATGGCATGATCATTCATGGTGGAAAAGCCCTTCATGGCGCAGAGATCGATTCTCATCTGGATCACCGTGTAGCCATGTCTTTTGCAGTAGCAGGACTGCTTTGTGAGAGAACACTTTCCATCAAAAATGGAGAATGTGTCAACATCTCCTATCCGGAATTCTATTCTGATCTTTATAGTCTGGCTGAATAATTATCTCATATCCAGACAGAGAGCATTTTCATGTATCACAACATCTGTTCCATCAGATGACAGTGCATAAAATGCTCTCTTTTTTTGTATTTCGTATAATTTTTATTTATTATGGATATCATAATTCCAAAACAAAACCATTTTTTTGATAAATTTTATCGCTTTCCCCACTTTCCAAATTCCTACTATTATGGTATTATTTTTTCGGAAAATAATTATTTCCAGAGAGGAGCAACAATTATGAAAATTTTGTTTTATGACACCAAGAGCTACGATAGAGAATTTTTTGAGAAGCTGCTTCCGTCCTATCCCGGTATTGAAGTTAAATTCATTGAAGCAAATATCCATGAAGAAACCGCAGCTCTTGCCCACGGCTACGATGCCATCTGTGCATTTGTAAATGCAGACCTTGGCGCACCGGTCATTGAAGAGCTTCACCGCCAGGTGTAAAACTGATCCTGATGCGCTGTGCCGGATACAATAATGTTGATCTGGAAACTACAGCAAAATGCGGGATCCAGGTGGCACGTGTTCCCGGTTATTCTCCGGAAGCAGTTGCCGAACACGCTATGGCACTGGCTCTTACCGCCAACCGGCACACCCACAAGGCATATATCAAATGCCGTGAAAATAACTTTGCACTGAACGGTCTCATGGGCGTTAACTTTTATCAGAAAACTGCCGGCATCATCGGCACCGGAAAAATCGGTCAGGCAATGGCAAAAATCTGCCGCGGCTTTGGCATGAAGGTAATTGCTTATGATCTTTTCCCTAATAAAAATCTTGACTTTCTGGAATATGTTTCACTGGACGAACTCCTTTCCACCAGTGATCTGATCAGTCTGCACTGTCCGATGACTCCGGAAACAGAGCATTTGATCAACTCCGAAACGATTGCAAAAATGAAAGATGGTGTGATCCTTGTAAATACCTCCAGAGGCGGACTGATCAAAACCGATGACCTGATCGCAGGTATCCGTGATCACAAATTCTTCGCCGTTGGTCTGGATGTTTACGAAGAAGAATCTGCATATGTATATGAAGACATGTCAAGCAGCATTCTTCCCACTTCCACGATCCAGCGTCTTCTGTCCTTCCCAAATGTGACCATGACCTCACATCAGGGATTCTTTACGGTAGAAGCACTGACCAATATTGCGGAGACAACCCTGGAAAACGCAAAAACTTTTATGGATGGAGCTGAAATGAAAAATCTGGTCCACTGATCAGTCTCAGCCCTGACATGCAAAAGCCCCCGGATACTGATCGTTTATCTGTATCCGGGGGCTTATTTTGTTCTTTTGATTTTAATAGATCTCGTCAAAAGACTGTCCGTCATCGTCTGTGTAATAAATGCGCTTTGCATCCTGAGTGAAGATCAGCTTCTGTTTCCCTGCATCATCAAGGCTGCACTGCTGATAGGTTACGCCCTCCTCTACCGGAAGCATACTGTCTGCATTATCATAGTCTGTAGCAGTCAGATTGGAGGGTACATGGCCATACTCATAAATATACTGGGCCACTTCATCTTTATCCGTATAAGTGCCATTTTCATCCAGTTTCTTTTCGCTCTGCGAGTCTGCTGCATCCGATGAATCGGACCCATCTGTATCTCCTGCTCCTGCACCATTTTCAGAATCCTGCAGCTGCTCCAGGTCGCTTTCATCAGCTACTGCCATCTCATCGTCACCATTCTGGTCCATGGCCTCCACTTCATCCTCACTCAGAGGTTCCAGGTCATCCTGAAAAGCAGATTCGTCATATTTTTCCTTATCTTTGCAGCCTCCCAGCATCATCGCTGCCACCCCGGCAAGCACCAGGATAAAATATCTGAACTTTTTCATGGATCAATCTCCTTTCATGGAATATCGTTCTCGTAAAAGTGAAATTTCTCTTTTCCATCCTTCATCATCATTTGGTGTCTCCAGAATAAAGGGAATTCCCTCAAGAGCCGGATGGCACACCACATTCACAAGTGCATCCAGGCCGATCTGACCTTCGCCAATCTTTGCATGACGATCCTTATGACTGCCCAGTCCATTTATACTGTCGTTAAGATGAACAGCCTTCAATCTGGAAAGGCCGATCACCCGGTCAAACTCATCAAGAACACCATCCAGATCATGGACAATATCATAACCGCCATCCCATACATGACAGGTATCCAGGCAGACACCCAGTTTATTATTTTTTTCCACCCTGTCAATGATATCACGAAGCTCCTGAAACGTTGCTCCTACTTCTGAACCCTTGCCGGACATAGTTTCCAGAAGGACGGTCGTACTCTGTTCTTCTGTAAGGACATCATTGAGGATTTCCGCAATTTTGGTAATTCCCGTCTCAGTTCCCTGCCCTACATGACTGCCCGGGTGAAAATTATAATAATTTCCCGGTGTATATTCCATACGTTTCAGATCATCTGCCATGATCTCTCTTGCAAAATCTCTCAGATTTTCTTTTGCGGCACAGGCATTCATGGTATACGGTGCATGTGCCACCAGCTTTCCAAAATGATTTTCCCTGGAAAGCTCCAGAAATCTTTCCACATCTGCGGGATCGATCTCTTTTGCCTTGCCTCCTCTGGGATTTCGGGTAAAAAAAGCGAACGTGTTTCCACCGTTTTTCAGCATCTGACGCCCCATGGCAGCATAGCCTTTGGACGAACTTGTATGATTTCCGATATATAATATCATATCAGCACCATCTCCCTGTAGTTTATATTTCTGCCTTTTGGCCTAATTATTATATCAAAAACTTCTTTTTCTGAAAAGTCCGCGATTCTTTCTTTACAATACTTACCATTCTTTCTATAATAAAGATATCTTTACATACGAAGGAGAAAAAGAATGGCAAACGACAATCGAAGGCGGCCGCCTCATGGCCATGATCCGGAGCAGGCACGCAGAGAAGCCGCCAGAGCACGGGAAACACGGCGGAAGCATTCTGGTTCTGCATCCCGTAATTCCCGTTCACATTCCACTGGGACTCGCAGGAATGACATCAGCAAAAAATCCAGATATTACCAGGTACGCCGTCAGAAAATGTTTCTTGCAGCTGGCGGGATCCTGATCATACTTGTTCTTGTGATCATTTTTTCCGCACGTGCATGCATTTCTTCCCGGAAAGCTGCAGAAGCCGCCGCTTTGCAAAAGGCCCAGGAAGAGGAGGCCGCAAAAAAGGCAAAAGAAGAAGCTGCTGCTGTGAAAGATCCCGTTTCACTGACGCTCAGCGTAGTCGGGGACTGCACGTTGGGTACCGATGAGACCTTTGATTATGACACAAGTCTGAACGCATGCTACGATAACAACGGCAAAGATTATTTCTTTAAAAATGTAAAAAGCATCTTTGAGGCAGATGACCTGACAATTGCCAATTTTGAAGGAACTCTCACTGATTCCGATGCCAGAGAAGATAAAACCTTTGCATTTAAAGCACCCGCCGAATATGCTCAGATACTCACCAGCGGTTCCGTTGAAGCCGTAAACACTGCAAACAATCACAGCCACGATTACGGAGAGCAGAGCTACACGGATACTCTGACTGCTCTGGATAATGCAGGCATTACACACTTCGGTTATGATGATACTGCAGTTATGGACATCAAGGGAATCAAAGTTGGTCTTGTCGGAATTTATGAGCTGAAGGATCATCTTGGGCGCGAACAGCAGCTGAAAGATAATATCGCAAAGGTCAAAGCAGATGGAGCAGAGCTTATAGTTGTGATCTTCCACTGGGGCAATGAGACCGAAACAGTTCCTGATACCAATCAGATGACCCTTGGCCGTCTTGCTATCGATGAAGGTGCAGATCTGGTATGTGGCCATCATCCGCATGTACTCCAGGGAATCGAAACCTATAAAGGAAAAAACATCGTCTACAGTCTTGGCAATTTCTGTTTTGGAGGAAACAGTTCTCCAAGTGATATGGACACCATGATCTTCCAGCAGACCTTCACTGTCACCTCAGAAGGCGTACAGGCTGATAACGTGACCAATATCATTCCCTGTTCTATTTCTTCCGCAGATGGCTACAACAATTATCAGCCAACTCCTGCATCCGGAGATGAGGCATCCAGGATCAAATCCAAGATAGAGGAATGCAGTGCTGCGATTCCTGCCGCGGATTCTTCATCCGCTACATCGGAAGGCTCTGACAGTGAAGAATAAATAGCATAACAAAAAATAATATCCCAACAGATCCTGTAATAATGCATGTTTCCATGCTGCGATCCGTTGGGATATTATTTATATAAAAAGTAATTTTAAATCTTATTCGATCATCATGGCATCCCCGAAACTGAAGAAACGATATCTTTCCTTAACAGCTTCTTCATAAGCAGCCATAATATGTTCTTTTCCGGCAAGGGCTGAAACTAACATCAGAAGCGTGGACTCCGGCAGATGGAAATTAGTGATCAGTCCATCGATAGCTTTGAATTTATATCCAGGATAGATAAAGATCTCTGTCCATCCGCTTCCGGCCTTCACGATTCCATCTTCTCCGGCTGCGGACTCCAGGGTACGGCAGCTGGTAGTTCCCACAGAAATCACTCTTCCGCCGTTTTTCTTTGTATCATTGATCAGTTTTGCCTGATCTTCTTCCACAATATAAAACTCCGAGTGCATGTGGTGCTTTTCTACATCATCTACCTTTACCGGGCGGAAGGTTCCGAGACCTACATGCAAAGTTACATGTGCAATATTCACACCCTTCTCCTTTACTTTCTCAAGAAGCTCCGGCGTGAAGTGAAGTCCTGCGGTAGGTGCGGCAGCAGATCCCTCATTCTTTGCATATACAGTCTGATAACGGTTCTTATCCTTCAGCTTGTGGGTAATATACGGCGGCAACGGCATTTCTCCCAGCTGATCCAGGATCTCTTCGAAAATCCCCTCATAATGGAACTGGATCAGACGGTTTCCCTCATCTACAATATCAATGATCTCACCCTTCAGGATACCGTCACCAAAAGTGATCTTTGCACCGGGACGTGCTTTTTTTCCCGGCTTTACAAGACACTCCCAGATATCATTTTCGCGGCGTTTCAGAAGCAGGATCTCGATCAGCGCTCCTGTCTCTTCCTTGTGACCATAAAGACGTGCCGGGATAACCTTGGTATCATTGATCACAAGACAGTCTCCCTTATGCAGGTAATCCAGTATATCGGTAAAATGACGATGTTCGATACTTCCATCTTTCAGGGACAGATGCATCAGTCTGGAAGAACTTCTGTCCTCCAGCGGATCCTGAGCGATCAGTTCCTGTGGCAGATCATAATAAAAATCTGATGTTTTCATAATTATTTTTCCACTTCCTCTTTCCACTGTTTGCGAAGCCTGCGGACCTCGTTCCACTCTTTGTTGGTCAGATCAGCTTTTGGTAAAAGATCCGGCCTCCATTTGGCTGTACGGATGATAGACTGCTCTCTTCTCCATTTATCCACATTGGCATGGTGTCCGGAAAGCAGCACCTCCGGAACCTTTTTGCCATGCCATTCCTCCGGGCGGCTGTACTGGGGATACTCCAGAAGATTCCCGGAAAAGGATTCCGTCTCACCGGATTCCTGATTATTCAGAACACCTGGTACCATTCTGGAAATAGAATCCATCATGACCATAGCCGGAAGTTCTCCACCGGTAAGTACATAATCACCAATGGAAACATAGTCTGTTACGATTTCTTCCAGAACACGCTCATCAATTCCCTCATAATGACCACAGAGGAAAACCAGGTCTTCTTCCAGGGCAAACTCTTTTGCCATATCCTGATTGAAGGTTTTTCCCTGAGGAGTCAGAAAGATCACGCGGGGTTTCCTTCCAATACGTTCTGCAATGGATTCATAAGACAGATATACCGGCTCCGCCTGCATCAGCATTCCGGCTCCGCCGCCATAAGGATAATCATCTACCTTCTGGTGCTTATTGAATGCAAAATCCCGTATATTGATCGCTTCCAGTGATAACAGTCCCTTTGTAATGGCACGACCTGTAATACTTGTGTTCATTCCGTTCTCGATCATTTCCGGAAATAATGTAAGTACATGATAATTCATTTAAACAAGCCCTTTCATCAAATGTACAGTCATGGTATTTTTTTCCACATCCACATCAAGAACACAGTCATGGATCGCAGGAAGCAGGATTTCCTCGCCATCCATACGATCTACAATATAAACATCATTGGCGCCGGTCTCCATCACATCACGGAGCACTCCGAATTTCTCCCCATTCTCCAGAAGTACCTCCATTCCGATGAGATCCGCCACATAATATTCGTCCTCGCCAAGCTCCTGTGCCTCTTCACGTGGGATCCAGAGCTCACGGCCCTTATACATTTCAATATCATTGATGTTGTCAATGCCTTCAAACTTCAGGATCGCAAGATTTTTAAAAAAACTTTACATTCTGAATATTCAGTCTGCGAAGCTCTTTTCCTGTATCCAGAAGCACATATTCAATATCAAGAAAACGCTCTGCGTCATCCGTTGTCGGAAAAACTTTTACTTCACCACGGACGCCATGGGTCGTTGTAATAACTCCTACCTTTAATAAATCTTCCATTTTTGCTCCCTTTCAGAGTAAAAACAGGAGCCATGGAATCCACAGCTCCTGTCTCTTTTTCATTGCTAGAATATCTACAATCACTTTTTTGCTGCTTTTTGAAGAAGCCGCTTTCACAACAGTACGGATTGCCTTGGCAATTCTGCCCTGTTTTCCGATAACCTTACCCATATCGGCCGGTCCGACCTTCAATTCAACAACAATCGCGTCGTCTTTTTCAGTCTCAGTAACGACTACTTCATCCGGATTTTCAACAAGAGATTTTGCAATTACTTCTACAAGTTGTTTCATTACATACCTCCTTGCTCCTGCCTCATTGAGGCCACAGATCCAAATCTGTCAGGTATTATTTCTCGATTCCGGCAAGTTTAAGAAGCTTAGCAACTACCTCTGTAGGCTGAGCACCAGCTGCAAGCCATTTTTTTGCTGCCTCTTCATCGATTTTGTATACGCTTGGGTCAAGGTTCGGATCATATGTTCCGATCTCTGCGATGCATCTTCCGTCACGTTTGCAGCGGGAATCTGCTACTACGATTCTATAGAAAGGTGCTTTCTTCTGTCCCATTCTTCTTAATCTGATCTTAACTGCCATTTTTGTTTTCCTCCAATTATCTTTCTGAAAATTTATTGTTATTTATTAAAAGGGAAGCTTAAAGCCGCCTCTTTTTCCCATATTCATCTTGCCGCCTGTTAATCCCGGCATCTGTTTCATCATCTTCTTGCTCTGCTCAAACTGCTTCACAAGACGATTTACTTCTGTAATATCCACTCCGGCGCCTCTGGCGATACGGTTCTTGCGTGAGATGTTCAAAATGTTGGGGTTACTTCTCTCCTGAGGTGTCATGGAAAGAATGATGGACTTGGTACGGTCCATAGCCTTCTCATCGATCATACCCTCGATATCCTTCATCTTACCGCCCATTCCGGGAAGCATGTTCAGGATACTGGAAATACCACCCATCTTGTTCATCTGCTCCATGCTGGTAAGATAATCATTGAAGTCGAAGTCCATTTTCTTCAGCTTCTTTTGCATCTCCTGAGCCTGTTCCTGATCCACAGATGCTTCCACCTTCTCGATCAGACTCATTACATCGCCCATTCCAAGGATCCTGGAAGCCATACGTTCTGGATAAAACTGTTCCAGATCTGAAAGCTTCTCTCCCATACCAACATAGAAGATCGGTTTGCCGGTCACGGCTTTAATGGAAAGCGCAGCGCCGCCTCGTGTATCACCGTCCATCTTAGTCAGGATCACACCATCAATGCCGACTTTATCAGAAAAGTTCTGCGCCACATTTACTGCATCCTGTCCTGTCATGGCATCAACTACAAGCACTGTAGCATCTACATTCACATTCGCTTTGATATCCTCAAGCTCCTGCATCATATCCTCATCAATGTGAAGACGTCCTGCTGTATCGATGAGCACAACATTCTGCTGATTGGATTTCGCATGCTCGATAGCTGCTTTTGCAATATCCACGGGATTCTGCTTATCTCCCATGGAAAAGACCTCGACGCCCTGTTTCTCACCGTTTACCTGCAACTGTGTGATCGCTGCCGGACGGTAAACATCACAGGCCACAAGCAGTGGTTTCTTTCCCTTGGATTTCAGTTTGCCTGCCAGCTTGGCAACCGTCGTTGTCTTACCTGCACCCTGAAGACCGACCATCATAAGAACGGTAAGATCCATTCCCGGTTTGATCGGAAGCTCTGTTGTCTCACTTCCCATCAGGTTGACCAGCTCATCATTTACGATCTTGATCACCATCTGTCCCGGATTCAGACCATTCATAACATCCTGTCCGATAGCCTTTTCCTGAACGGATTTCGTAAACTGCTTAACGACCTTAAAGTTAACATCCGCTTCCAGAAGCGCCATCTTAACTTCCTTCAGTGCTACCTTGACATCAGCCTCTGTGAGACGGCCCTTGCCCTTCAGCTTCTTAAATACATTCTGCAGTTTATCTGTTAAACTCTCAAATGCCATTGATCATAACTCCTCTAATATCACATTGGAAATCGCCGCAATATCTTCGGCGTGGTACTTGTCAGCCAGTTCATGGATCTTTATGACCTGACTGCGGATGTTCAGGAATTTCTCGACCAGATGAAGCTTCTCTTCATATTCTTCCAACGTCCGATTGCACCGTCTGATCATATCATGCACACCCTGTCTGCTGATGCCAAGTTCCTCAGCAACCTCACTTAAGGAATAATCCTCAAATACCACACTGGTGTACACCTGCCGCTGCCTCTCTGTCAGAAGCTCTCCATAAAAATCAAATAAAAATGTCTGCTCTACAAATTTCTCCATCTGTAATCACCTTGGCTATCATACACGATTCCATCATACCTGTCAAGGGTTTTTGCTTTACAAATTTATTTTTTCCTGAATTTCACAAAAAAAGACCGGAAAAGCACTTTTCTGCTGGGTTTTGCAGGCTTTTCCGACCTTTGTTATTCTATTTGCTTCTTATTAATAGAAGGCTTGTTTCTGCACTTGTTTTTTCCTTATGATTCTATTATACTGTAAATCAAAAGAATCACAATTCCACATAACACGGCTATTATTCCTGTTTTTTCCTACAAAATATAGGAGGGAGGATTTTCCTTGAAACTCAGTGCAAAACTCATATGCTATCACCTGCAGAAATCATTTTCCATGCATACATCCAGGCTGGATACATCCCCCACCCTTTCCTGCCCTTCCTGCTTTGAAAAGAACACCGTTCTTCAGGATGGACGTGTTTACCTTATCACAGATCCGGATTTTCAGCTCACTTTTCATCATCCCAAAAATATTCTGTTCCTGATGATTGGAAAAATCTATCAGAACTACGAATTAACTCAGCCAAACATGTGTATCATCCCTGAAGATATTCCAGTCAATATTGTCTTTAACAGGATTCAGGATATTTTTATCCTCTATGATCAGTGGAATCAGTCCCTGATGGATTCCCGTCTCCGGAACGCATCTATCCAGGAGCTTCTGGATCTTACAGCTTCCATTATTCCCAATCCAATGATGCTGATCGGTATGGATTTTACTATCATTGCCTCCAGAGACTGGAATCTAAGTGATCTTTCCAATTCTGTTTTGGGTTCCACTGAAAATTCCTGGGCTATTGTGGACAGCCTGAAGCAGGATCCTCATTACGAAGAGGCGTTTTTATAAAACCGGATATTTTTATATCCGGGAAATGGCCTTACTGCTCCTTCTCTTTGCGTAAATATCTCCAATAATGATAAAGCAGTATACAGGCTGATGTTTTCCGAAAGTGAGGTTCCCCTGGATGATACGTTTGGTTTGTTCTGGAGTACCTTTCCCAGATGGTATCCCATGCACTTTCTACAGGAATCATGCACAGCCGGGATAAAGCTTTTCCTCTGCATCAGATTTTTATGTCCATTCTGACTGATCCCGGAGCTGATTATGTAAAAATCAGTCAGCAGCTGACAAATGTGGGATGGCTTTCTTCCCATATGTATCAATGCATCCTGATCCAGACCGGACTGATCGACCAGAAAAATCTGACCCTTAATGCCATCTGTAACTATCTGGAAAATACAATTCCTGCCACCTGTGCCACGGAACATAAAGGCAATGCTGTGCTTTTTATCAATCTGGATCTCTGCACTCTGACTATCCATGAGATTTCCGATAAGATCGAGGGCTTTATCAAAAGCAGCATGTTAAGCGCCGGATACAGCCGGAAGATGCTTGGACATTTCAATTTCCACCGGCAATACACGCAGGCTTCTGTTACCCTGCAGGTTGGAAAACGCAAAAATCCCGCAGAAAGTATCCACTATTTTGACTCCATCGCTCTGCCCTATATTCTGGAACAGGCAACCAGAAAGCTTCCTGCTTACATGGTCTGTCACGAAAAGCTTCTGTCAATGAAATATAAGGATGAGGCAAAGCAATCTCATCTCTATGAAACACTGCGTTGTTTTCTGGAGCACAACCAGAACATTTCTCATACTGCCAGCGCTTTATTTATCCACAGAAGTACTCTTCTTTATCGTCTGGATAAGATCAAAGCTTTTCTGGATTCAGATCTTACAGACAGAAACGAGATCCTGTATCTGTTGCTTTCTTTTCATCTGATGGATATGGAAGAAGAAAACCGGAATGCAAGATCATAAAAAACGGGAACTCTCTTAAATATTTAGCGTTTTCCCAGCTGCCAAAATGCAACTGCACTGGCTGCCGCCACATTCAGTGAATCCACACCGTGTGCCATTGGAATACATACTGTATAATCACAATCCGCAATGGTCTCCGAAGCAAGGCCATCCCCCTCTGTTCCAAGAACTACTGCCAGTTTTTCTTCTGCCATCAGATGAGGATCATCAATATCAAAGGAATCCTCCCTAAGAGCCATGGCTGCCGTCTTAAATCCCATCGCTTTCAGAGACCGGATTCCTTCCGTTTTCCACTCTGTTTTTTCATCAAAAAAAGTCCATGGTATCTGAAATACAGTTCCCATGCTGACACGGATCGCACGGCGGTACAGTGGATTGCTGCATCCCGGTGTCAGCAGTACCGCATCCATTCCAAGAGCCGCCGCAGAACGAAAGATCGCGCCTATATTAGTAGGATTTACCACATTTTCCAGAACTGCGATCCTGCGGGCATTTTTGCATACATCGACTATATCAGGAAGCGCCGGCCGGCGCATTGCACAGAGCATTCCTCTTGTCAGCTTGAATCCGGTCAGTTGCGTCAACACATCAAATTCTGCCGTATAAACCGGGATGTCTCCACAACGACGGATCAGTTCTTTTGCCTCACCCTCAACATGTTTATGTTCCACCAGAAAAGAAATCGGCTGGCACCCGGAATCCAAAGCTCTCTCAATAACCTTCGGGCTCTCCGCAATAAAGATCCCCTTCTCCGGTTCTGCCCGGTTCAAAAGCTGTATCTCCGAGATCCTGGCATATACATCCAGCTCCGAAGCGTTGAAATCTGTGATTTCTATGATATTTGACATGGTTATTTTTCTCCCGTTCTGTCTTCTTGTTTTCATCCTGCTATTGTAACAGAATCTCTTTGCAAAAGAAAGCCAGGTGTTATATGTTTCCACCTGGCTTTGCTGCTACTTGTAAAACAATTTGTTTATATTCAGATCCTCACTTCCATCCACCGGATCATATCCCCGATCACTTCATCTTTACAATACTCATTCAGGATCTCATGAAAAAGTCCGCCGTAGATCTTCATCTGCTTGTCTTTTGATCCTGCTTCTTTAAAGAAATCATAGGTATCCTGTACACTTACCAGACCGTCTTTCTCGCCGTGTGTCATAAGGACCGGATAATGGAACTCTGCTTTTTTCTCTTTGAACCAGTCAAGTCCGTCGCAGATCGCATAGCATAACCCCGCTGTAAAGGACTGTTTATTGTATGGATCTTTTCCGTACCAGTCTACCACTTCCTGTACAGAGCATACACCTGACCCCAGCTGATTGGCAAGGCGCGTATGTACATCCATTTCTCCCGGCACACCACGTATCAGATTGCCGTTATCTGCGGTCAGCGCACCACTGGTAATGATCCCCCGGAGTTTTTTGTCCGGATATTTGGCTCCGTACAGAGAAACCGTAAATCCGCCCATGCTGTGTCCCAGAAGAAATACCGGAATATCCGGATTTTCCTCAATTGCCATATCCACAACTACGTTGGTGTCGTCCAGAAGCTCATTGAAATCTGAATAAAAAGTCTCTTCACCCTCAGACCGTCCATGTCCTCTGTGATCAAAACGATAGGTTCCGATTCCCGCCTCATGAAGTTTTTCCGCAAAATAATCGTACCTGCCCTGGTGCTCACAGAGTCCGTGGACAATCACGATCACCGCTTTATTGTCTGCTGCCGTTTCTTTTTTCAGATACAGTTTCGTTCCGTCAAACGATGTGATCATACTTTCACCCATAATAAAAACCCTCCCTTTTCTTGCTGCGAGATACATATCCCCATTATATGTCTCACGCTATCTGATAGGTTTATCATATCATGAAATCTGTATTTTGATAACCCCTATTACTAATTATCAGCAATTATATGATTTTTACAAAAAGTAATGAAAAATAGAGGAGTGACATATTTTGTTCTCTGAACTATAATCACCTCAGTACAAAGGGGCTGTCGCACTAAAAAATTAGTGCGACAGCCCCTTCTTTTTTCATTGTTAGGGCAAATCCCTAACAAAAACGGCAGCGGAATATCTACATTTCCGCTGCCTGAATTTCTTATTCTACTTCTTCCGGCTCCATGCTGAGCATATGGCCTTCCTGATTTCCAATATCATATTTCTGTCCGTATTCCTTGAAATACTGGTAGTAGTCCGCACTGTTTGTGGGATAGATCTTGGAATCGTGAATATGAAGATCAGATCCTGTCTCTCCGCTCTTCATAAGTGCCACCATAGCACTTGCACAGTGAGTTGCGATACGACAGAAACTGTTAAGGATATCACTAAATACCGTTCCCTCTTCCAGTCCGCATTTGCCCTGGCTCAGTCGCTCTGCATGACGCATCTTCAGTACATCACAAAGTCCTGTGATCACAGCTCCGAGAGGTGCTACTCTCTGTGCCATTTCTTTATCGTCTTTCATGAAAGCATTGCAGGTTATATTGATATCCTCACGAACTGCCTCCATAACAACATTCAGCTCATCCCAGGCTTCCTGTGAAAAATTCGTATGGTTATCATGCATTTCATTGGACATATGAGCAATGTAAGAAGCATGATCACCGATACGCTCAAAGTCATTGATCGTATGCAGATACAGTGAAGTCTGTCTTGTCTGTGCAGAATTCATCTCTCTCTTTGTCAGCTGGATCAGATACTCTCCTAGACGACTTTCATACTTGTCGATCAGATCCTCTTTTCGCTGAACCTTATCATACTTATCCTGCTGATAATCATTCAGAAGATTCATGGCTCTGTTGACATTCTTACGGAGCTTCTTGGACATTCCGTTCATTACACGGTGACACTGTGCGATAGCAAGGGCCGGGTAATTCAGAAGACGCTCTTCCAGAAGATCAAAGTCTGCCTCATCTTCCAGATCTTCTTTGTTATCCTTAACAAGCCAGCATACCAGCTTCTCGATCTTTGAAATAAACGGGAACAGCACGATAACCGTTGCCAGACGGAAAACTGTGTTCAAAAGTGCGATCGCTACCGGTGTCATGGTCATATCCATAAATGTAAAATGTACAAACGCATTCACGGTATAAAAGATCACAGACCAGAGAATCAGACCAAACAGGTCATTGATCAGATATACAAGAGCCGTTCTTTTACCGTTCTTATTTGCTCCGATGGCTGAGATCAGAACTGGACATGCAGCACCAACACCGATACCAAGAACGATCGGAAATGCACTTGCAAATGTCAGGATACCGGTTACGGAAAGAGCCTGGAGCACACCGACTGTTGCAGACGCACTCTGGAGTACCGCAGTAAAAGCGATACCTACGAGAATACCTGCGATCGGATTGGAAAACATAGTCAGCATCTTGATGAACATCGGACTCTCACGCAATGGAGATACCGCACCACTCATCATCTGCATACCTGTCATCAGGATCGCAAAACCAAGCATGATATTTCCCACGTTCTTATGTAAGGTACGCTTACAGAACATACGGAAAATAATACCAACTACAGCCACAACAGCAGAAATAGTTGCTGTGGAAAGAACACTAGCGATTCCATTAGATCCTTCAATATAAGAAAGACATAAGATCCAGCCAGTAATACTGGTTCCGATATTGGCTCCCATGATGATACCGATCGCCTGTTTCAGTTTCATCATACCGGAGTTTACAAAACCGATCACCATAACTGTCGTCGCAGAAGACGACTGGATCACACTGGTAACACCAGTACCAAGTGCGACACCCTTCAGCGGAGTATTGGTCATCTTATAAAGAAATGCTTCCAGCTTATTACCTGCTGCCAGCTTCAGACCATCGCCCATTAGGGACATACCAAACAAAAATAATGATACTCCACACAACAAAGATAAGATCATTGAAAAAATTGCCATAATTTTCTCCTTTGTCATACTCGCTTCCTGTCATAACCTGTCAGGAGCCATGTTATCCTGAAAATGCGACTTTACATTTCCTTAATCTGGATTTTTCTTATTTTTAACATTTTCCCATTTATTATGCCACATCAATTTCCATATTACAACAACAGATTTATTTCGAAAATAAAAAAATTCGAAGGCAGCGGATTATCTTCCAAAACTCTGCCCTCGAAATGGGGATTTTTGAGTGATTTTTCACAAAATTTTCTATTTTTCCAGGCGCATCAGCATATCATCCAAAATATCTTCCAAATACCCTCCCGTTGTTTTTTCCCCTTCTTTTTTTATCTGGAGCATCGCTTTCAAATCTTCATCGGACAGGCAGATGATCAGTTTCCCGCTTTCCCGTAGACTTCCCCGTGCAGCCATTTTCGCATGTTTATCCGCTCCTTTTCTGGAAATAATGATCGCAACTTTACGGAGAGCTTTTTCGTACAGATATTTTTCTGTAGTGTAAATTTCCCTCTGAGTAATAGGCTTTTCATAGTTTTTAAACTCGAACACGATATACTTCGTAGAAAAATACTTACAGATCGTGTCAAAAAAATCCTGTGTCACCCCGTTTTTGATCTTACAGCACATGTCAAAACGATACAGATCTTCCTCTGTTGTCTTCTGCTGCTCCCACAAAGTCAGATATTCTCCAAGGATATATTTCAGAATAGAAACACAAAGTTCCTCATATTTCTTGAAAGCTGCACTACCGGTCTCCAACACTTTTAACTGCGCTATATAGCTGTCAGCAACCGATTCCGGATCCGTATTCTCCATCTGGCTGCTTTCCTCAAAGATAAAAGGCTCCGGTCTCTCCGGTTCTATGTTTTCCACCGAATAATTCAGAATCGAGATCAGTTCGTTCTTCAGTTCCGGATAGTCCTCAAAGAGCCACAGCACATTTCGGATGTCCCAGACATATCCAAGCTTCGCCTCTTCGTACTTTCTCTTAGTCTCATCAGAGACCAGATTCGCCACTACACAGATATTTTGTAATGGCAGATCCTTTTTCTGATCTGACACTGCTTTTCCAACCAGACGGCTATAACTCTGCAACCGTTTAAATGTAGCGATTTCTTTGGAATCACTGTACATTCTGGTCATAAAGACCCATTCATCGCTTTGGAAAGAAACCCCTTTATATGTAAGGTATTTTTCAAAAAGCTGCTTAAAGCGGGCCATATTTTCCCAGTTTTTCATCTGCACATCACCCTCTGAATTTATATAGGGTTCTACGCAGAGATTGCGAACGACCTGTTCTATCACTTTTATGTTCGGCGCATATATCAGGCTTCTGTACATCCGGCTTTTGTTTGGCACAGAACGTGGAAAATCTTCCGGAAATCCCTTTAATCTGGCTATTTCTTTGTGTGTGATCTTATGATAGACGCCATGGATACGGATCAGCGGCATTTTTATCAGATTCAGACGAACCTGCCCGGATTCCCGATAACCGCCTTTTTCCCAACACAAAACGCTGTCACCGGCATGCGAAGCATCAATCTTCTCTTTCGCAAAATCAATTCTGTAATACCAGGAATCCTGTGGATTCATTTCCACCCAGCCATCCAACAGGATACTACTCTTATGGACCTGCACCGGCATGATCATATCCGAAGCATTCACTCTTTTTGAAACAATATATGCAAATTCTTCCCGCAGCGGAAATGCAGTAACCTCCGAACTCTGGATATTTTTATGCGTGATATGGTATCCATATTCTTGCAGCTGAAAAATGTGCTCCTTTATGAACCCTTTCCATAATTGCTTTTTCATAACAAAAAGAATGGCCGGCGGTCGTCTTCTTTGCACCAGGGTCAAACTATAAAACACCTCTTCTGCTTTCGACTGCGTCAGATCAAAAGCCCAGACATCACTGTCCGGAACTGTGGCAGGATCTATGGAAGAAAGGCTGCATGCAGTTACATTTTGACTTATATTTTCCTGATAGATCTCTATCACTTTTCTGTCCGGCTCATATGCTTTCAAAATCTCATAACCGGCATTTTGAAAACCAAGAGTCAGCGCACCGATACCGGCATTAAAGATCACCACTGTATTCTTCATATATTTTTTCCTATCTTATTATTTGTACTGTGACAGCAGCTCCAAAAGCTTACCACTGTTGATTGGTTTGTTATAATTGATCCCCACAAGCCAGGATATTCCCTGTACATTTCTGTAAAGACTCCGGATAATTTTTCTCCTTTATCTGCTCTATGGCTGTCCGGGCACTCTGGTTTCAGTTCAATCTCCTCTCTGGCACTACCGGCATAAGCATGTACCCGTCACCCCTTCTTAATATCCCCTGAAAAGCAAATAATTTCACAGCATCATATGTCTATATGATACCATGAAACTATTTTTGCGTAAAGATTTTATAAAAAAGCCTCAGAGTATTTTCGCATATACATACTCTGAGGCTTTCTCTATAGTCCATATATATTTTTTACTCCACTGTCACGCTCTTCGCCAGATTTCGTGGTTTATCCACATCCAGTCCTTTGGCTACGCTTACGTAGTAGCCCAGAAGCTGAAGCGGGATCACTGCCAAGGATGTTGCAAAGTGCGGGTCTGTTTTCGGGATGTAGACGGTGAAGTCTGCGGTATCCTCGATATTGTAATTACCAAATGTGGTCAGGCCCATAAGGTAGGCGCCGCGGCTCTTACACTCAACCATATTGCTGACTGTTTTTTCGTAGAGATCTGGCTGGGTCAGCACACCGATCACAAGAGTCCCGTCTTCGATCAGGGAGATCGTTCCGTGTTTCAGCTCTCCGGCAGCATAGGCTTCAGAGTGAATGTAACTGATCTCTTTCATCTTCAGACTGCCCTCCAGGCTGATAGCGTAATCAATTCCTCTTCCTACAAAGAAAGCATCTTTTACATTTGCCTGTTTTGAGGCAAACCACTGGATACGTTCCTTATCTTCCAGGATCTTACAGATCTTATCCGGAAGTGTCTGCAGTTCACTGATATAATTGCTGTAGGCTTCTTCTGTGATCGTTCCTCTTACCATTGCAAACTGGATCGCCAGTGTATAAGCTGCGATCAGCTGTGTGCTGTACGCCTTGGTAGTAGCTACAGAAATCTCCGGTCCGGCCAGAGTATAAAATACATTATCAGCCTCACGTGCAATGGAAGATCCCACTACATTAACGATTCCCAGTGTACGAATACCATTTTCCTTGCATTTACGAAGTGCTGCAAGACTGTCTGCTGTTTCACCGGACTGGCTGATGATCACTGCAAGGCTGTTGGTGTTAAGGGCCATTTTTCGGTAACGGAATTCGGAAGCGAGCTCTACTCTTACCGGGATCTGTGCAAGATCCTCGATCACATACTGTGCTGCCATTCCTACGTGATAAGCGGAGCCGCAGGCTATGATATAGATCTGCTGGATGTTCCGGATGCTTTCTTCTTCCAGGCCAACTTCACTGAGGTCGATCTTTCCATCCTTGAGCACGGAATTCAACGTATCCAGTACTGCCTTTGGCTGTTCATGGATCTCTTTCATCATGAAATGCTCATATCCGGCTTTTTCCGCTGCTTCTGCATCCCATTCAATGGTTTTCAGCTCTTTCTCGATCTCATCTCCATCAAGATTGTAGAAGGTGACTTCGCCTTTTTTCACACGCGCCATCTCCAGATTGCCGATATAATATACATTGCGGGTGTATTTCAGGATCGCCGGTACGTCAGAAGCGATAAAGGATTCATCTTCTGCCACTCCAAGGATCATGGGGCTGTCTTTTCTGGCTACATATATTTCACCCGGATAATCCCTGAACATGATCGCAAGGGCATAGGAACCACGGATACGTACCATGGAATGTGTGATGGCATCCACCGGTGTTCCCTCATATTTCTTGTAATAATAATCGATCAGCTTGACTGCTACCTCGGTATCGGTCTCAGAATAGAAAGTATAGCCTTTACGGGCGAGCTTATTTTTCAGTTCCTGATAGTTCTCAATGATGCCGTTGTGGACTGCTACGATATTACCGTCGTCTGTCATATGCGGATGTGCATTGTTCTCAGAAGGTTCACCATGAGTTGCCCATCTGGTATGACCGATACCACAGGTTCCCGGTACAGTCTCTCCGCCGTTTGTCTTTTCTGACAGAACTTTCAGTCTTCCCTTGGCTTTGATCACTTCCGTCTCGCCCTCGCCGTCACGTACGGCGATTCCAGCGGAATCATATCCTCTGTATTCCAGCTTGGAGAGCCCATCTAAAAGGATCGGAGCTGCCTGGTGTCTACCTGTAAATCCTACAATTCCACACATATTTATCTGTCCTTTCTGTCTATGCAGGTATTTTCGCAAAAGACCGGGCTGTTACATCATATGCAACAGTCCGGTCAGAAGTTTCAGTTATTGCAATATAACATGTCCTACAGTATAGCACGTACCACTCTCGGTTTGCAACCCGCTTTTTCCAGAGCTGCAACGATCTGATTCTTATGATCTGTTCCGAATGCTTCCATAGTGATCCGAAGTTCTACGGCTGCATTTCGGTTGGTACTTACAAACTGGTTATGATCCAGTTTGATAACATTACCCTGATTTTCAGCGATCACACTTGCAACACGTACCAGTTCACCTGGCTTATCCGGAATAAGTACGGATACGGTAAAGATACGGTCACGCTGGATCAGTCCGTGCTGTACAACCGATGACATGGTGATCACATCCATATTTCCACCGCTTAAGATGGAAACGATCTTCTTATTCTTTACATCCAGATGACGGAGAGCTGCTACAGTAAGAAGTCCTGAGTTCTCTACGATCATCTTGTGGTTTTCTACCATATCCAGAAAAGCCACGATCAGTTCATCATCATCGATGGTAATGATATCGTCCAGATTTTCCTGGATATATGGGAAGATATTTTTTCCCGGAGTCTGTACTGCAGTACCATCTGCGATAGTATTTACGTGAGGAAGCGTTACGACCTCCCCTTTCTCCAGGGATGCCTTCATACATGCTGCGCCTGCCGGCTCAACACCGATGACTTTGATGTGTGGGTTCAGAAGCTTCGCAAGTGTGGAGACACCTGTAGCAAGTCCGCCCCTCCGATCGGTACCAGAATGTAATCTACAAGCGGAAGTTCCTGTACGATCTCCATGGCGATAGTTCCCTGACCGGTTGCTACTGCCGGATCGTCAAATGGATGGATAAAGGTATAGCCTTTTTCTTCTGCAAGGGCAAGTGCGTGTGCGCAGGCTTCGTCATACACGTCGCCGTGAAGGATAACCTCAGCACCGTAACTCTTGGTGCGCTCTACCTTGATCAGTGGTGTGGTAGTTGGCATGACAATGACTGCTTTTACTCCATATTTATGTGCAGCATAAGCAACACCCTGGGCATGATTTCCTGCAGATGCAGTGATCAGACCTTTGTTCCTCTCTTCGTCAGAAAGTGTGCTGATCTTGTAATATGCGCCACGCACCTTATATGCACCGGTACGCTGCATATTCTCTGGCTTCAGATAAACCTTATTTCCCGTCATATCTGAGAAATAACTGCTGTATATCAGCTTTGTTTCCTGTGTCACTTCTTTTACTTTTGCTGCCGCTTCCTCAAAGCTCTCTAATGTAAGCATTTGTATTTAGCTCCTTTCTTCTACATCAAAGAGGGCGTTTACAAATGCGTCTGCATCAAATTTCTGCAGGTCATCGATACTTTCGCCTACTCCGATGTATTTTACTGGTATGTCAAGCTCAGACTGGATCGCTACTGCGATTCCGCCCTTGGCTGTACCATCAAGTTTGGTAAGAATGATTCCGGTAACGTTTGCGACCTCGGCAAACTGTCTTGCCTGGGAAAGCGCATTCTGGCCCGTGGTTCCGTCAAGAACTACCAGCGTTTCCAAATATGCTTCCGGATACTCACGTTCCAGAATACGGTAAATCTTGCGAAGCTCTTCCATAAGGTTTTTCTTATTATGAAGTCTTCCTGCGGTATCGCAGATCAGAATATCTGCATTTCTGGCTTTGGCTGCTGCCACGGCATCATAGACAACAGATGCCGGATCTGCTCCGTCCTGGCCGCCGATGATCTCAACGCCTGCACGGTTAGCCCACTGTGTCAGCTGCTCTCCGGCTGCCGCACGGAAGGTATCTGCAGCTCCGAGGATGACCTTTTTTCCCTGATCCTTTAATTTACCGGCCAGCTTGCCTACAGAGGTAGTCTTACCTACTCCGTTGACACCGATCACAAGGATCACGGATTTCCGGTTCTCAAACTCATATTCTGTGCTTTCTACCTGCATCTGTTTTTTGATGCTGTCGATCAGAAGCTGTTTGCACTGGGACGGCTCCTTGATATGCTGCTCAGCAACCTGCTCCTTTAAATGCTCCAGAATGGAGGTGGTTGCGTTAATGCCGATATCTCCCATGATCAGGATCTCTTCCAGTTCTTCATAAAAATCATCATCAATACTGGAAAAACCGCTGAAAATGGAATCAAAGCCGGCAACGATATTGTCTCGCGTTTTGGTAAGTCCGCTTACCAGACGTTTAAAAAACCCTTTTTTTTCTTCTGCCATACTGATTCATCCCCTCTGCTACTGGGTAAGCTGGTTCTCTACTAAATCTACGGATACCAGCGTGGATACCCCTTTTTCCTGCATGGTAATTCCATAAAGCCTGTCTGCTGCATTCATGGTACCACGTCTATGTGTTATTATAATAAATTGTGTGTTCTTCGTCAACTTCTGAAGATATCCCGCAAAACGTCCTACATTGGAATCATCCAGTGCAGCCTCGATCTCATCCAGAAGACAGAATGGTGAAGGCTTCAGATTCTGGATAGCAAAAAGAAGTGCAATGGCTGTCAGTGCTTTTTCTCCACCGGAAAGCTGCATCATGTTCTGAAGTTTTTTTCCGGGCGGCTGGGAAATGATCCGGATTCCTGCCTCAAGGATATCCTCGTCTTCCGCAAGTTCCAGAGTTCCCCGGCCTCCGCCGAACAGTTCTTTGAAGGCTTTATCAAATTCTTTCTGGATCTCTCCGAATTTTTCGCTAAACTGCTTCCGCATGCCCTCATCCAACTCCTGGATGATCTGTTCCAGCGTTTTTTCCGCTTCCAAAAGATCGTTGTACTGACCGCTTAAGAACGTATGCCGTTCCAGAAGTTCTTTGTAATCCTCAATGGCATTGACGTTGACAGAGCCAAGAGCTCGGATCTCATCCTTTAATTTATGGATCTGCTGCTTCATCACATGCCTGTCATTCATTTCTTCTTTCCTGTACTGCAAGGCATTATTCGGAGTGATCTCGTATTCTTCCCACATATAGGAAATCCTTGCTTCCCGGTTCTCTTCGATCTTTTCTGCCTGAGTCTTCAGTCGGAAGCATTCTTTGTCCAGAAGACTGATCTGGCCAGACAGCTCATCACGCTTTTCAAAAAACTCCTTATGGCTTTTTGTGCGTTCTTCCTTTTCCTGCTGCCATTTTTCCAGCTGTTTTGCAGCCGCCTCTTCTTTTGCGGCAAAGCCTTCGATCTCCTTACGGACCTTGTCGATCGTCTTTCTCTTTTCTGCAGTTTCCTGGCTGCCCTTTTCCAGAGAATCCAGAATTTCTTCCCTCTCTTTCGAAAGAACTTCGATCTCCTCTTTCAGACGCCGCAGATTTTCCTTTATGAAGTTTTCCTTCTGCTGGGATGCAGATGCGTCAAGACGGATCCTTTCCAGCTTCTCTGAAGTCTCCGCTTCGTCCTTTTTCCAGTCCTCCAGCTCCTTCTGCCGGGTCTCGATAAACGTTTCTAGCTCTTCCTCATCCCTTTTGGATGCTTCAAGTTCTTGCGTGATCTTTATATTATCTGCCTGCATGTCTCTTGCCTGAAGACGGATCTCCTCCTGCTCCCTCTCGATCCTGGTATAACCGCCGCGGATCTCCTCCGCTTTTTTCTCCAGCTGTTCAATGTTCAACCTGGCTGTATTCTGCTGAATGGATTGTTCCTGAAATTTCTGCTGCAGCGCCGCCACAGTATCACGCATCTCATTTCTTCTGCTGCGGTTATCTTCCATGGACTGTCGGATCTCATGATACCCGGCTGCCAGCTCTTTTACCTTCTTTTCCAGTTCCTCGATCTCACGACGACGCCCAAGAAGATTGCTGTTGTTCTTAAAAGCTCCACCGGTCATGGAACCGCCTGGACTTAAGGATTCTCCCTCCAACGTTACCATACGGATACTGTGTCGGTATTTTCTGGCAATGGCAATAGCATGATCAATATGATCCACCACCAGCACTCTGCCAAGAAGATATCCGATCAGACCGTCATATTCCTTCTCTGCAGTTACCAAGCCACTGGCAAGACCAATAGCTCCCGGTTCGTTCAAAGCACCTCTCTGATTAAACTCGCCTCTTGAAGAAATGCTGTTTAACGGGAGAAAAGTCGCACGACCATACCGGTTTTTCTTCAGGAATTCGATCATTTGCTTAGCAGTCTGCTCGTTATCCGTAACGATATTCTGAATACTTCCGCCAAGAGCTGTCTCAATAGCAATCTCATAATTTTTTTCAACGTGAATGATATCCGCCACTACGCCACGGATCCCAGGAACATGATTCTTCTGTTCCATGACACGGCGGATACTGTTTCCATATCCATCATAACGTTCTGTGATATTGCGGAGGGATTCCAGTCTGGATGCCTCTCTATGATAGGACGTCTGTTCCCTTTCCAGCTGTGTATTCTGCTGTTTAAGGGTTTCCTGGATGGCATGTATCTCTTTTGTAAGACGGCTGCCTTCTTCTCTGGTTTCCTGAATGGCCTTCGTGATAGTGTCGTATTCCTTCTGTGCCTGATCGATCGCTGACTGCTGCTCCTCTTCCTGGGTTTTCAGGGAAAGGATCCTCTGACTGATTCCTGCTTTCCGGATATCTAACTGCTCCTTCATGGCATCAAAACGCTGTGCCTTACCTTTGGTGTTTGCACGGGAATTAAGGATCTCAATGATCTCATTCTTACCATCTTCCACTGCCTGGGTGCATTCTTCGATGCTGCTCTGGATATTGTCCATTTTTTTCTGCTCGTCAGCAAGTTTTCTGTCGATTTCCCGTAAATTTGCCTGAAGATCTGCTTTTTGCTCTTCCAGAGCTTCCTGGTCTGCAGATTTTTTCTCTGTATCTTCCTGAACTGCTAAAAGACGGCTACGATAATGACTGTCATTCTGCTCTCCTGCCAGGATCTGTTCATGAAGAACATTGATCTCACCGGACAGCTGTTGTTTACGGATAGCACGATCCCGGCTTTCTTCCCGTAACGCCTCCATCCGCTCATTCAGCTCTTCCAGTATTTTTTCCAGACGTTCATATTCATCCTTGGTACGACTATGAGCATTCTGGGCTTCTTTTAACTGATTTTCTGCGATCCTGGTTTTTTCTTCCAGCTCGCGGATCAGATTTCCGGTGTGTTCATATTCCAGGAGGAACATATTTATATCCAGCTCTTTCAGATTTTCTCTTTTTGCCAGATATATTTTTGCAGTCTCAGACTGACGTTCCAGCGGTTCCAGCTGCTTGGTCAGCTCACTTAAGATGTCCGTGACACGGACCAGATTCTGTTGTTCTTCCTCAAGCTTCTTCAGTGTGGTATTTTTTCGTCTTTTAAATTTGACGATCCCGGCTGCCTCGTCAAAAAGCTCTCGGCGTTCTTCGGGTTTTCCACTTAAGATCTTATCGATCTGGCCCTGTCCGATGATGGAATATCCTTCTTTTCCGATACCGGTATCATAGAACATCTCATTGATGTCCTTTAAACGACAGGAGCTGCCGTTGATGCGGTATTCGCTCTCACCGGAACGATACAGTCTTCTGGTAACGGTTACTTCTTCAAAATCCACCGGGAGCTTGTGATCACTGTTATCAAGTGTAATAGCCACGGACGCAAAGCTCAGAGGCTTGCGAAGCTCCGTTCCTGAAAAGATAACATCCTGCATATTCCCGCCTCGAAGCTGCTTGGCGCTCTGTTCTCCCAGAACCCAGCGGACTGCATCGCCAACATTACTTTTTCCGCTGCCGTTAGGTCCTACGATGCCGGTGATCCCGTTATGAAATTCAAAATTTATTTTCTGTGCAAAGGATTTAAATCCCTGCACCTCTATATTTTTCAGATACATTGGCCACCTGCTGTTATTTTATACTGCGTATTACCTCTAGGGCTGCAGCCTGTTCTGCTGCCTTTTTTGTATGGCCGGTTCCGGTTCCCATACTTTTTCCATTGATCAGCGCCTCCACAGTAAAGCTCTTGCTGTGGTCCGGTCCCTCTTCTTTCAGAAGACGATATTCCACCGGATGATTTCCGCCTTCCTGTACCATTTCCTGAAGCACTGTCTTGCTGTCATAAAAAATCCTCTTATCCTCCAGATCGTTCAGGATAAATTTCATAACAAAAGCCTGTGCCGGTTCAAATCCACCGTCCAGATACATAGCCCCGATCAGAGATTCCAGGGCATCAGAAACGATGGAATCTCTTTTACGACCGCCCATCATTTCCTCACCTCTTCCAAGGAGGATAAACTCCGGAAGCCCGAATTCTCTGGCACAGTAGGCAAGACTCTTTTCACATACCATGCTGGCACGTTTCTTGGTCAACTCACCTTCCTGATTATTCCGGAATTTTTTGTACAAGAAATCACTGCTGATCAGCTCCAGCACTGCATCTCCAAGAAACTCCAGACGCTCATTGCATCCAAGCTTTCCAAGGTGTTTTTCGTTGGCATAGGAGCTGTGTGTCATTGCCTGCTCCAGTAAAGATTTTGCGGTAAACTGGTATCCGATAGTCTGCTCCAGCTTTTTTAAATTATTTTCCATTTCTTCTTCCCTTCGTTACTCGGCGAAGAGTCTCCACTGCATCGCCGACAGTAACGATCTCCTCGGCTTCCTCCGGGGCGATACGAACATCAAAAGTTTCCTCCAGATCAATAAGAATCTGAAAAAAATCCAGAGAATCCACTCCCAGATCATCCACAAAGGTAGTTTTTTCTGTAATGGCATCCATATTTCTTCCCAGAGTTTTTTCGATGATGGTCTTCAGCATTTCCAGTTCCACGACTGTTCGCCTCCTGTTCTGTCTGTAATATTTCCGGCAATCCCGGTTTTATTTTTTTTACGCTTTTTTCTTCTGCCTGTGCTTTCTGCTCGGCTGCTATAAACTCCTCGATCTTTTCATTGATCTTCTCTTCCTTAAACTGCTCGCACTGAAAGATCGCATGACGGATTTCTACGCTTTTGGCACTTCCGTGGCTTTTGACCACAAGACCTTTCAGACCAAGAAGCGGTGCTCCGCCATATTCACTGGCATCAAATGATTTTAAGGTTTCCTTAAGAGCAGGTTTTACCATCAGAGCTCCCATTTTACTGCGAATGTTTGTCATCATACCTTTTTTGATCATAGATATCAGAGTAGCTCCAACACCTTCATAAAGCTTGAGGATTCACATTTCCTACTAAAAGCTTCACAGACTACTACATCTGCATAACCTGACGGGATATCTCTCGCCTCAATACTTCCGATGAAATTGATATCCTTACATGCTTTTAACAGAGGGAAGGTAGCCTTTACCAGCGCATTGCCCTTTTCTTCCTCAGCACCGTTATTAACGATAGCAACTCTTGGTTTCTTAATACCCACTACATTTTCCATATAGATGGAACCCATCTGCGCAAACTGTACCAGATGATCTGGTCTCGCATCTACATTGGCACCACAGTCGATCAGAAGGGAAACGCCCTTTGCCGTAGGGATCAGCGGAGCAAGAGGTGGTCTCCGGATCCCTTTGATCCTGCCTACGATCACCTGGCCTCCTACCAGTACCGCACCGGTGTTTCCGGAGGAAACAAAGGCATCGGCCTCCTGTTTTTTTACAAGATTTAATCCCACTACAATAGAGGAATCTTTCTTTTTCTGGATAGCCATGACCGGAGGTTCCGCAGTCTCGATCACCTGAGACGCATGCACCACACGGATCCTGTCCTTAGGATAATCCGGGTATTTCCGAAGCTCTGCTTCGATCACATCCTGTACTCCTGTAAGGATGACCTGGATGTTCTCTTTTTCTTTCACAGCTTCCACCGCGGCTTTTACCGGTTCCTCGGGAGCATTGTCACCACCCATTGCATCTACAACGACTTTTACCATTTCTGACATATGTTGTCCTTTCTCTGTCCGAAATCTTTTCGGAATGCATATGGTACACTGTAGTGAAAATCCTCATACACATCCGTATAAGGATTTTCATTGCAGAGTACCAAAAGTTAAGCGGATATTCGAAATCCGCATTCGCTACCTACTCATAACCGAATAACTGCTTTGCAGTTTATCCGGTTAACGTACCGTTATTTATGATACTAGAGTTTTGCCTGAGAAGTCAATATCTTTTACTCTTTCTGATTTTCAATCTGTTCTGCAAGATCATTTAAATATACCCAGCGATCCATTTTTTCGTCCAGCTTCTGCTGGATTTCCTGCTGCTCGTCGGAAAGCTCCCTGAGTTTTCCCGCATTTGTGGCATTGGCAGCCATCTCTTTGTCAATCTGCTCCAGACGTTCTTCCAATGCTGCAATGTCGTCGTCAATAGTGTCAAATTCTTTCTGTTCTTTATAGGTAAATTTCAGTTTCTGTTTCCGGTTCTGTTTCCAGGTATCTGCAGCGGATTTCTTTTTCTCAGGCTCAGCTGTTTCTCCCTGTACTGTACCGCCATTCATATCTGAACGCGTTTCCAGAGACTGTCCCTTTCTTTCCTTTGCTTCCAGATAATCCGTATAACCGCCCTCATACTGAACAAGCCGGCCATCTCCCTCAAATGCCATAATACGGTTCACCACATTATCCAGGAAATAGCGGTCATGGGACACCGTGATCACGATGCCGGAAAAAGAATCCAGATAGTCCTCAAGAATGGTCATGGTGGGAATATCAAGATCATTTCCGGGCTCATCAAGAAGAAGAACATTTGGCGCCTCCATCAGAACCTTCAGAAGATACAGTCTTCGCTTCTCACCTCCGGAAAGCTTCTCCACCGGAGTGTACTGCATGGCCGGATCAAAAAGAAATCTCTCAAGCATCTGGGAAGCTGTGATCCTTCCTTCTTTTGTCGGAACATATTCCGCCACCTCACGGATATAATCGATCACCCGCTGTCTTCCATCCATATCCGGAACGTTTTGGGCAAGATACCCGATACGGATCGTTTCTCCGATCTGAATCTCTCCGGAATCCGGCAAGATCAGTCCATCTGCCATTTTAAGAAGTGTGGACTTACCGCAGCCATTTGGCCCGATGATCCCGAGACGCTGATCACGAAGAACAATATGATCAAAATCATTGATCAAAAGACGACCTTCGATGGTTTTACTTACATGATGAAACTCTATCGGTTTCTTTCCCATACGGGTCTCAATGGAATCCATTTCCACATTCTGCTCTTTCAGCGGGGTTTTTCCCGCCTTCAGTGCTTCCAAACGGTCAAGCCTTGCTCTCTGTTTTGTACTTCTGGCACGACAGCCTCTTGCTGCCCATTCCAGTTCCATCCGAAGTACACTGCGGCGCTTCCGGTCACTGGCAAGCTCCATTTCCTCTCTCTGCGCTTTCAGCTCCAGAAATCTGGAATAATCTCCTGCATAGGAATATAATTTTCCGTGGCTGATCTCCAGGATCCGGTTTGCCACACGATCCAGGAAATAACGGTCATGAGTGACCATGATCACCGTCCCACGAAAATTCCGGAGAAAATCTTCCAGCCATATGACCATTTCTCCGTCCAGATGGTTGGTAGGCTCATCCAGGATCAGAATATCAGCCGGATTTAAAAGCATCCTTGCCAGCGCCACTCTTTTCTTTTCACCACCGGAAAGATTATCCATATTAATATTCTGATCGGTAATACCAAGTGTATTCAGCATGCGTCTGGCCTCACTTTCGGTACTCCAGTCCTTCTGCCATTTGCCTTCTGCCACATAGTCCAGAATGGTCATATGCTGCGGAAATTCCGGAGTCTGGGGAAGCCAGCTGATCCGGATCCCGTTCTGGGTGATCACCTGCCCTTCGTCCGGTTCTTCCTCTCCGGCGATCACGCGGAGCAAAGTAGTTTACCGGTTCCGTTTACACCGATGATACCTATTTTTCTCCCTGATCGATGCCGCAGGAGATATCATCAAATATCACCTTATCTCCAAAAATTTTGTGGATATGTTCTATATTAAGAATGTTCATGCGCATTTTCTCCGTTTTCTTCCAAAGTATATAAAAATCATTTCCATGATAGCGAATTTCCACGATTCCGTCAAGAATCACTGTTATGACAGGGGAAAGGGCTGTACCTCAAATCTGGAAGTACAGCCCTCTTGGGGGATTGTTTTTTATCTGGATTTTGGTCAACAGTTTCTGGTGTCGCCAGCTGCTGCCCTTATTTTTCGTATATCCACCGCCTTTCGTATCTTTTGACGCTATTGTAAAAAAATTATCAGGAAATGACAACAGACCTGTGACAAAATGACAGTTTCCATGAAATATGACATTTTTATGTTAAATATCTGCTAAAAGCACGTTCATTCCTGATAATTTTCTACACAATACGTCATTTCAGGCCAAAATCCGATATTGGATATACATAAAAGTTATGATATACTATTTTTACTACTCTTTTATAAACCGGAGGTTATATTATTTTGAATATTGCAATTATTGATGACATCTCAACGGATGCAGAAGCCCTGAAGAATATCGCTGTTTCCTATTTTG
>ENA-OQMY01000039-OQMY01000039.1-human-gut-metagenome-genome-assembly--contig:-NODE-39-length-47726-cov-3.829786_pt1 | contig 47726 bp, 39 predicted proteins | sample MGYA00242623_ERZ504868 | MGnify/ENA primary metagenome ERZ504868 (study PRJEB26092, sample SAMD00036386) | human gut metagenome | host: Homo sapiens | study: EMG produced TPA metagenomics assembly of...
CATACAATAGCACCACTCCCTATATTTGTCAATTACGTTTTTTTAAAAAAGTTTTGCGACGCCCTCGCGAACCTCGAGAAGGCATCAGCCACCACGGAAAGTGCAGGCAAACGCAAACTCGCCGCAAGAGGCCCCTACAACTCAGCGAGCATGATCCAGGCAGAGCTGTCCTGCGCGAGCCTGCCGTCTGCAAGCGGTGATGAAGTGAGCAGGACCCTGCCCGCCGGCAGCTCCACGGGTGCTGCACCGAAGTTCGTCACACACGCCCAGCCGTTATCGCGGCGATAGGCAATGACGCCGCCCTCAGCGCCCTCGGCACCATCCGCAAGACCGGTGTGCCCGTCAAGATCGAGCCACGCAAGATCGTTGGCGCACCCGCGCAGCTTGCGCCGCAGCCAGAGGGCGTCACGATAGAGCGCAAGCATCGATGTCGGGTCCGTCTCTTCCCTATCGGCAGCGCAATCGGAAAACCATGCAGGCTGCGGCAGATGGGGTGCCGCATCGGCGTCCGCCGGTGAAAACCCAAACGATCCGCCCTGCGCGGGATCGTCCGCCGCCACCCACGGCAGGGGCACACGACAGCCGTCGCGCCCCTTCTCGCGCTTCGGTCCGCGCGTATTGGTCGCAGTAGGATCTTCGAGTGCAGCCCACGGAATGTCAGCCACCTCAAAAAGGCCGAGCTCCTCACCCTGATACACGTATGCCGAGCCCGGAAGCGCCAGCTCGAGCAAAAGGGCCGCCCGCGCGCGGCGCTCGCCGAGTTCACGGTCCTCGTCATAAGACGACCCGTCGCGTAAGAGCCAGTCGAGCGCAATCTGGTGGTAGCGCGTCGCCTTGATTTGCGGCAGGGCATAGCGCGTCGCCACGCGCGGCACGTCATGGTTGGAGAGTACCCAGGTCGAGGCAGAATTGGATTCGATAGCCGCCTTCAAGCCCTCCTCGATTGCAGCGTGCATGTCATCATAGGTCCAAGTGGCCTTGGCAAACTCAAAGTTGAATGTCTGGCCAAGCTCGCTGGGACGCGCGTAGAGATACTGGCGCTCGGGCAGCACCCACGCCTCGGCAACGGCGCTGCGTGGCGGATTATAGCGGTCGAACACGCGGCGCCACTCGCGATAGATCTCGTGAACCTCGTTGCGATCCCACAGCGGATGGGTGCCGTCGTCAACCATGTCATCGCCCTCGGCGAGATGCCACTGGTCGAGATCATCGCGGTCGAGATCCTTGGCGAGACCGTGTGCCACATCAATGCGAAAGCCATCGACGCCTCGATCGCTCCAAAACGCCAGAACATCGCAAAAGAACGCGCGAACCTCGGGGCATGACCAGTCAAAGTCCGGCTGCTCGGGCGTAAACATGTGCAGATACCACTGACCGTCCGCAACACGCGTCCAGGCGGGGCCGCCAAAGTTGGCATTCCAATTGGTGGGAGGCAGCTCGCCATGCTCGCCGCGACCATCGCGGAAGATATAGCGGGCGCGCTCGGGCGATCCGGGGCCGGCGGCAAGAGCGGCTTTGAACCAGGGGTGCTGGTTGGACGAATGGTTGGGCACGATGTCGACGATGACCTTGATGCCGCGCGTGTGAGCCGCGGCGATCATGTCATCGAAGTCGTCAAGCGAGCCGAGACGTTGGTCGACATCGCAGTAGTCCGCCACATCATAGCCGCCATCGACAAGAGGCGATGGGTAAAAACGGGCTCAGCCAGATGGCCTCGATACCCAGCCGCTCAAGATAGTCCATCTGCTGGGTAATGCCCGCGATATCGCCCAAACCCGAACCAGTCGAGTCCTTAAACGAGCGCGGGTAGATCTGATAAATCGCGGCATCGGACATCCATGAGCGCGAAGAGGACTTTTCTGTAGCCATGGGATGAATCTCCCTTGCAACGAGGTTTTGCGAGATGCCCACGATGATACGCCCAAAGCTGACATTCACGGCAAACAACGCCGCAGCCACGCCCCAAAACGCTCGCTCCCTCTCGGGTTCGAGCCCATGCAATGGGCACAAAAAAGCCCGGCTACCATGGTAGTCGGGCTGTTGCGCTTGGAGCGGACAACGGGGCTCGAACCCGCGACCCCAACCTTGGCAAGGTTGTGCTCTACCAACTGAGCCATGTCCGCTTGCGGGTTATTAATTTACGCGAGTTACCCAAAAGACGCAAGTACTTTTTTCAAAAAAGTTGTTCGCCACATGCTCTTGGCAGATAAACATGCCAAAACGATTTACTAGGCGCACGATTCCAACGTTCCGCTAAACAGCTTTACCATCCGAACGCGCGTACCGGCACCATCAGTACGACGGGTAACCTCCACGTTGTCGACCAACATGCGCATGAGCTTGATTCCACGCCCGCGTTCCTCAGTCGTAACCGGTTCACTCGACCCGTCGATCGAATAGCCCGCCCCACGGTCGACAACCTCAATCACGACACGATCGCCATAGGCCTGAACCGTCAGGATGCATCCGATACCACCCGCATGGTCATACGCGTTGCCCAGTGCCTCGCCCGATGCCAATGCGACGTCATAGCGCTCATCACGCCTCAGGGGAAGCGATTCGAGTAGCTCGGCAATACGATGACGATAGTATGGAAGGTTCTCGATACCCTGGCGCACCTCGACACTCTTGCTCCAGCGAGGCAATTCCCCCACCGGAATGGCAGGAATCGACTCCCGAGCGAAGCCCGCAACATGGAGGATGTCGACAAGTCGGGCAATCTCCAAAAAGCGAATGACCTCATCGGAGGCGTTAACGAGCGAAAGCAGGCCCTCTCGCCTCATGAGCTCTCTGGCGCGTGTAAGCAAAAACGCCAAACCCGTCGAGTCGATAAAGCCCACGGCCTGGCAATTGATGACAACGCGGCGCACGCCCCGGTCGATCAAATTATCCAACCGTCGGCGCAGCGCGGGCACCGAGGCGATGTCGACATCACCCGGTGGCGTCAAAACCGCTATGTCATTCCACTCATTCATACGACCATGGTTCCCCAAAAGAGCTCGCTCGATGCACACATATCTACAACCGCGTAGGTTTCGCCCCTCAAGCGTCGCAGCCTATGATCGGCCCCGTAAAAACTCAAGGGACACCAACGCGATATCATCGTCCAGCGCCGACTCGGTAAAGCGGTCAAGCTCGCTCAAGACCTTACCGCAGATTCCCGATACGCCCTCACCCGAAACAGAGAGCAAAAGATCGCGAAGGCGTTGCTCGCCAAAGAAAGCACCAGAGCGATCGCGCGCTTCGATCGTTCCGTCGGTATACATAAAGAGCATGTCACCAGGAGCGAACGTAAAGACGCCCGTCTCGTACACCATGCTCTCAAAGGCACCGATCACGCCCGATTGACACCCTAGGAGCTCCACTTCTCCCCCGCAGGTCTCGCCGCCACCAAGCGGCGTCGACGACGGCCGAATGACCATAGTGGGAGGATGTCCCGCAGAGCAATAGGTAGCGCGACCCGCCTTAAGATCGATCTTGGCGATAAACGCCGTCACAAACGTCTCGACTCTCGAAAAGCCCATGAGCATGCTATTGAGCGAGCGAGCCATGCGGGCAGGCCCCGCACCCTCCCAGGCATAGGCCGTCAGCGCCGTCTTGACGAGCGCCGACATCGACGCCGCCTCGATTCCCTTGCCGGACACATCTCCCAAAATCATAACGGCGCAATCGTCGGGAAGACGAACAAGCGTATAGAAGTCACCGCCGACCAGCGCCGAATTCGTTGCCGATAGGTACACCGAATCGGCGGCGATTCCCGGAACGTCACCAAGCGAATTTCTCATGCCAATCTGAAGCGTCTGAGCGATATGACGCTCCTCGCGCTTTTGAGACTCACCCTCATAGATCAGCTCAAAATCGTGAGCTAAATGCACCATGTAGTCGTATTCAAGGTCGTCGATTGGTTCCTGGCTGCCATCACGGAGCAGCAAGGCGCGCGTTGTCGGCCCCTTTGCGACATCAGCGTGAACGATCGCATCGTTGTTTCGCTTGTCATCCGCCTCCGAGCGATAGCGCCCCGCCTCGATACCGGAGTCGACGTACAGTCCCTGACACGGCAGGCCGTGTGCTCTCAGCCATGCACCCATAGGCGTGGATTCATCCACGCGCGTTAGGCGCACGTGCTTGAGATCGTCAGCGCTCGTCCCGCCCAGCACCGACGTCTCGAACCCATCGGAAGCTGATCCCAGGCGCGCTGCCGGCGTCGTGACAGAAAAGAAGAGCGACTCCGGATCGCCCGGCAACGCTACGCGACTGCCGCCCTCAAAATCGATGACATAGGTTTCGAGGCCCGCATCATACTCCACGGGGCAAAAATGACAGTTGAGCACGGCGCAAATTTCCGACGATACCGCGCGCGAAGCGACGACGGGATCATCAAGATAGGTAAAAAGCTCATCGCGCAGCACGTTGAGCGATCGACCAAGTTCTGCCGTGCGGCGCGAACGTAAGCTCGACGCCATGCCGACCATCTGAATAGACAGGTAATCGCAGATGACCTCGAGCACGTTAAGGTCATAGGCAAGTGGCGCCTGTGGACGTTTCCAACCGACCTCCAACACACCGAGCACCTGCGTGCCGTAAAACACGGGAAGACAGATCTCGCTGCGATACGGAGGCATATCCTGCACGCGCAGCAAGTGCTTGGAACGATTGTCCAAATCCATGAACATACCCGAAGCAACCCGGTCGCCCTCAAGGTCCTGCTGGATCGACAGACGACAGGCACGCGACTCACGAAGCACGTAGGTCGGAATGCCCGCGCCGTACGGCATAAATTCGGGAAGGTAGCTATCATGCAGCTCCTTGGAAACACCGCGGAGTTTAAAACCGCCGCTCTCAGAAAAATAAATCGCAGCTCCAGAGGCATCGAGCGTTCCGACGAGCTGATTCAAAACGGTATCGAGCAAGCTGGGGAGCTCATCGGAGCCCACGGTACTCATAATGACCGAAAGGGTACCCGAAAGGCGTTTATTCGCCACCCTAAGCTCCGATAGTGCACGTTTGAGCTGACGATCGTGGGAATACTGCTCTTCGATGCTGTGAAGCGCCACCAGGACGCGCGGCGCGCGGCGTCCAAAGATACGCGGAGGCGTAACGGAACCTGCGCGAACCAAGACGGGAATAAAGGACCCGTCGCTCAGCTTGAGCATCAGCTCGCTCTCGCAGCCATCGGTCTCAAACGGCAGACGATGTTCGGTCGCGCGCTCAAAGGCAGACGAGTACAGAACGTCCTTGACATCACCGTTGATGACGTCAGCGCTCTCCTCGCACATCAGATCGAGCAAACGATTATTCACATGCAGGATGGTTCCGTCGAGCTCACAAATGATGACAGCATCGCTCGTGATCTCGACCAGTTGGGCAACGTCTGCCCACTCGTTGCGTTCAAGCGTTTCCATCGTGGACCCCACCGTCTATCGGTAACAAAAAAGCCTCCGAAGAGGCTTCTCAAATGCGATGGTGTCGGAGGCGGGACTTGAACCCGCATGACCAAAAAGCGGTCACTAGCACCTCAAGCTAGCGCGTCTGCCAATTCCGCCACTCCGACATGCTATGTTGTTGATTCGCGGTTCGTTTTTTTGGACCCGCGCGTTCAACGAGGAAGATAATAACCTATGATTCGAGAACTGTGCAAGCACTTTTTTCAAAAAAATTTACGAATTTGTAAATGCGCTGGTAGACGGACCTGTTCGGGTCGGAATGAGGTTGCTTTCCAACGCGTCCTCGGGCATGCGGCATTATTTTGATTCGCGCTTCGCGCTACAAAATAATGCCGCCCCCTGCGGAATGCGTTGGAAAGCAACCTCATTCCGGCCCTAGGAGTATGTACTCCGGGAACAGTTCTCAAATATGTTCTGGGGCTGATATATATTTAGTGGCTCGGCTTTGCCGAGCCCTTATATAAGGAGGCCGGAGCTTTTGCTCCGGCCTCACTAACTATCCCATTAGATTAAGTGAGCGATCAAGGAATCGCCCCCCCCTGCATCGGTAACACAGAGCCCGTGCTGGACTTAGTTTTCAGAACATTCCGCAGACCAGGAAACCCCCTTATCCACAGCTCCGAAGGAGCAGGATAAGGGGGTTTCCATGGTCGAGGACGTTCTGAAAACTAAGTCCAGCACGGGCCCGGACAAACAGCCGACTACAGGTCGATGTGCGATTCCTTAATCGGGAACGGCTCCGCGAAGTGGCACGCGCAGCAGTGGCCCGGAGCGACTTCCTTAAACTCAGGAAGCTTCTCGGAGCAGATGCCCTGCGCGATCGGGCAGCGCGTGTGGAAACGGCAGCCGGTCGGCGGATCCAGCGGCGACGGCGGATCGCCGGCGAGGATGATGCGCTTGCGGGTCTTCTGAATATCCGGATCGGGAAACCGGCACGGCAGATAGCAGCGACTGCGTGTACGGATGGTGAGGCTCGCTATAGAGCGTCTTCCAGTCCGAAACCTCGACCATCTTGCCTAGATACATAACGGCAACGCGATCGGAGATGTGCTGCACGACGGACAGGTCGTGGGCGATAAACAGATACGCCGTACCAAACTTGTCCTGAAGTTCCTTGAGCAGGTTCAGAACCTGGGCCTGAATGGAAACATCCAGAGCGGAAACGGGCTCGTCGCAGATGATCAGCTTGGGCTTCAAAGCGAAGGCGCGGGCGATGCCGACACGCTGACGCTGACCGCCCGAGAACTCGTGCGGATAGCGGTTGATGTGCTCGGGGTTCAGTCCAACGACGTCGAGAAGCTCGCGAACACGCTCGATACGCTCCTCCTTGGTGCCCACGCCGTGAATAGTCATGGGCTCGGAGACGATCTCGCCGATGGTCATACGGGGGTTCAGCGAAGCATAGGGGTCCTGGAAGATGAACTGCATCTCGCGACGCATGTCCTTGATCTCATGCTTGCTCATCTCGGCAACATCTTTGCCCTGGAAGAACACCTTGCCGGCAGTCGGCTGGGTCAGGCGCATAATCGTGCGGCCCGTGGTGGACTTACCGCAACCAGACTCGCCAACCAGACCAAAGGTCTCGCCAGGATAAATCTCAAACGAGATGTCGTTCACAGCAGAGACGACGCGCTTGGAAAAGCGCTTGGCGAACATGCCGGACTCGGCGGGGAATTCCTTAGAGAGGTGCTCGACCTTCAGCAGCGGAGTGCGCTCGTTCTTATCTGCCATTTACGCCTCGCCTCCCTTCTCGGAATCCTTGCGCGTACGGGACGTCGCAGGGGCATTCTTGAGGAACTCGGGGTCGCCGGAGTAGTGGCACGCGGAATAATGGCCAGACTCAGTGACAACACGCTCAGGACGCTGCTTGCGGCACTTATCGGTCGCATAGGGGCAACGAGGCGAGAACACGCAACCCTCGGGCAGGTTCATGAGCGAGGGCGGGTTGCCGTGAATCGGCGTCAGCGGCTTCTTCTCATCGATAGCCTGCTCCGGGATGGAGCGGATAAGGCCCCAGGTGTAGGGGTGGCGGCTCTCGTAGAAGATTTCCTCAGCAGTACCGAACTCGACGGGACGGCCGGCGTACATAACCATGATCTTATCGGCCATATCGGCAACGACGCCCAGGTCATGGGTAATCATGATGATGGCGTTGCCGTTCTTCTCCTGCATTTCCTGCATCAGCTCAATAATCTGAGCCTGGATGGTAACGTCCAGAGCAGTCGTGGGCTCATCGGCAATCAGGATATCGGGATCGCAGGCAAGCGCCATGGCAATCATGACGCGCTGACGCATGCCGCCAGAGAACTGGTGCGGATACTCGTTGACGCGCTTCTCGGGCTCGGGAATGCCAACGAGGTCCAAAAGCTCGGTGGCGCGCTTGAGCGCCTCCTGCTTGGAGTAGCCACGGTGCAGACGAAGTCCCTCGCCCACCTGCTTGCCGATCTTATAGACCGGGTTCAGGGAGGTCATAGGATCCTGGAAGATCATCGCGATATCGTTGCCGCGAATGTGTTGCATCTCTTCCTCGGTCATCTCGAGGATGGAACGACCGCGATAGCGAACGTCACCGCCCTCAATCTTTCCCGGAGGCATCGAGATAAGGCCCATGATGGTCATGGCGGTCACGGACTTACCGGAGCCGGACTCACCGACGACACCCAGGGTCTCACCGCGATCGAGTGTGTAGGACACACCATCGACGGCGCGAACGACGCCATCCTCGGTGTGGAAATACATCTTAAGGTCATCGACCTCGAGCAGATGCTGGCCCTCGGGAACCGGCTGGTCCTTCAGGTCCACATAGTTCTTGTTCTTCTTCATCCTTATGCGTCCTTCATCTTGACGTCGAGGGCGTCGCGCAGACCGTCACCAAGTAGGGTGAAGGCGAGCACCGTCGAGAGAATTGCCAGACCGGGCATGATCATCATCCAGGGAGCAGTCAGAAGATACTGCTGGCCATCCTGAATCATGGAGCCCCACGAAGGCGTGGGCGGGATAACGCCCATGCCGAGGAAGGACAGAGCGGACTCGGTCAGAATGGCGCCACCAATGTTCATGGTCGCGTAGACCACGATAGAAGCAACGGAGTTCGGGAAGATATGGCGCATAACGATACGCGCATCGGATGCACCCATCGCGCGAGCGGCGTCAACATAGTCGTTCTCTTTGACCGTCAGGATCGCGGATCGGAAGACGCGCGCAATCGAAGGCCAACCGAGAATGCCGATGGCGATAAAGACATTCTGAAGACCACGACCGATAACGGCAATCATGGCAACAACGAACAGCACGTACGGGAACGCCAGGAAGATGTCCGCACAGCGCATGATGATCGTATCCCAGATGCCGCCATAGAAACCGGCGAGGGCGCCCATGACCAGACCGATCACCGTGGAGATGGCGGTGGCCATAATACCGACGGAAAGCGAAACGCGCGCGCCGTAGATAACACGGACGAGAATGTCACGACCAAGAGAGTCGGTGCCAAACGGGTGCTCGGCACACGGAGCCAGCAGCGAAGTCTCGGCCATGGTGGTCGAGTCAGAAGCCGTAGGAGAGCCGAGCCAGGGCTTAGCCCACAAATCGGCGGTCAGGGCGACCACAACAACGATGATGATCCAGCAGACACCGATAACGGCGAGCTTGTTCTTACGAAGACGCTTAAAAGCGTCGCCCCACAGCGTGCGGGACTTGGCGGGAGCAGATGCGGCCTTGGTGGCGGTAGCCTGCTCCTGAGACTGAGAATTAGTTTCCTGCATGAGACGTACCTCCCTTAGGCCTTATCCGACGGACCGCCAAGGCGGATGCGCGGGTCGAGGAATGCATAGCTAATGTCGACGAGCAGGTTGATCACCATGACGACGACGACGATGAGCGTAACGCCGCCCATAACGATGGGCCAGTCACGCATGCTAATGGCGCGATAGACCTCATAGCCGATACCGGGCCAGTTAAAGACCGTCTCGGTCAGGATGGCGCCCGAAAGCATGCCGCCAAAGTCGACACCAATATAGGTAACGACGGGGATGAGTGCATTCTTAAGCGCATGCTTGATGATGATCGCGCGATTGGAGAGACCCTTGGCCTTTGCCGTACGGATGTAATCCTGGTTCATGACGTCAAGCAGCTGCGAGCGCATAATGCGGGCGGCATAAGCGGTCGAAACCGAAGCCAGCGTAATGGTCGGAAGCACATAGTGCATCCAATCCTGATACTGAGAGCTGGAACCGCCGGCACCCGAGATCGGCATGGAGATTGCACCGCCCGTGGCGTCCTTGAGGATGACGCCAAAGAACAGCTGCAGCAACATACCGAGCCAGAAGGCCGGGACCGCAACGAGGATCGACGTGGTGAGCGTTACCAAAATATCCCAGAAGGAATAACGCTTTACCGCCGAAATGATACCCGCACCGATACCCATAATTGCCTCGAGCACGATGGCGCACGCGGCAAGTTTGACCGTATACGGATACTTCTGGGCAAAGATTTCCGTAACCGGCAGCTTGCGCTGATACGAATTGCCCAGATCGCCATGAAGCAGGCCGTTCATGTAATACAAGTAACGGTCCACGAGCGACGTTTGAACGGGGTCGCCGTTCTCGTCAAGGATCGCGTTGCCGTCCTCGTCCGTCTGGACCAGGTGATAGCGGACGCGAAGCTGAAGCTCCACCTCGGGGGACAGAGCCTTGTCTCCACCGATCAGCTTGATCGGATCTCCCGGCACGATATTCTGGAGGGCGAACAGAATCAGCGTAACGCCCAAAAACACCGGGATGAACTGAAGCACACGTTTAACGATGTACTTACCCATACCACTCCCCTATCTAGGGATTAACCTAAATGGGATGCCGATCGCCAGACCGGCATCCCAAAATTACCATCAGCCAGTTTACCCCAGGTTAGGGAGAACTGTATGTTTCCCATGAGGTCTACGTAAATACTTGACCCTCACGGAAGCTGCAAACTCTTAGGCGAGCTCAGCGGTACCCAGATCGGCGTGCTTCTGCGGATCGACATAGAGGTGCTTAATGCGATCGGAGCCGGCGATGGTGTGCGTGTAGAACATAATCGGGATGACCGGGCAGTCGGCAGCGACCATTGCGTCGGCCTCCTGCATCTTAGCGACGCGCTCCTCGTCGTCAACAATAGTACGAGCCTCGTCGACCTTGGCGTCGAACTCGGGGTTGTTGTAACCGGAGCGGTTGTCGCCACCGAGGGAGTCGGAGTGGAACAGCGGATACACGGAAGTTGTCCATGATCGGGTAGTCGGCAATCCAACCCAGACGACCGAACTGATAGTTAAAGTTCTGAGTACTGCTCGAGCAGGGCAGACCACTCAGGGGTATCGGAGACAGCGGTAACGCCAACCTTAGCGAGGTCACCGATGATGGACTCCATGATCTCCTTGTGAACCGCCGTCCTGGTTGTAGGACAGGGTCACGCTAATGCCACGATCGCCGTTAGCGCCAGCGGGAGCAACCTTGTCGAGGTACTCGTTAGCCTTGTCGACATCGTAGGCGCAGAACTCCCATGCGCCCTCCTTGTAGCCATCGATGCCCGGAGGAACAATGCCGTCGGCAGGGGTACGGGTACCCTTGAAGATGGTCTTGCAGATGGCCTCACGGTTAATGGCCAGGGAGATGCCCCTACGCAGGTCGGCGTTGTTGAACGGCTCGGCCGTGGTGTTGCAGGTCAGATAGTACGTGGAAGGCTCGGCGCCGAGCAGCATGCGCTCGCCGTCACCCATGGTGTAGCCGTCCTTGGACACGCCGCGATCCTTCTTGGCGGCATCGATCTGAGCGACGGGAACGTCGCAGACATCGAGGTTACCGGCCTGGAACTCCTTGTAAGCGGTCTCCATGTCCTTGATGACCTGGAAGTGGATGCCATCGATCTTGGCCTTGTCGCCATAGTAATCGTCGAACTTCTTGACGTTGATCTCCTGGCCATCCTCCCACTTGCCGTCCATCATGAACGGGTCCGTTACCGACCGGGGCAGATGAAGCTCTTGCATCGGGACTCGGCGCACTCGGGGAACCGGGGCCAGAGCCGGATGAGAGGCGACGAAGGGGAAGGTCAGCGTAAGCGGAAGACAGCTTGACGACGAGGGTCTCATCGTCGGGGCACGTAACACCGCTGAGCTCGGTAGCGTTACCGGCAAGCAGGTCGTCATAACCCTCGACCATGGAAAGGTGATAGGAGACCTCGGAAGGGCCGTACTCGGTAGCGATGGCCGACTTGGTGTTGACCAGACGCTCCCAACCGAGCTTGAAGGACTTGGAGGTAACGTCGTCACCGTTGTGGAACTTGGCCTTCTTGATCTTGAAGGTAAACTCGGTTGCGTCGTCATTGGACTCAAAGGACTCGCAAGCCAGCGGAACGATCTCGCCCTTCTCGGCGTCGTAAGAGGTCAGAGCGTCAAAGAGCTGGTACTCGACCTGAGTGCCCTGGTCCTCCTGGACGTTGTAGGGGTCGATGCAGACCGGGTTGTTGATGTAGAAGTTCAGCGTCGAACCGGACTCAGAACCGGAAGCGTCGCCACCCTTCTTGCCGCATGCGGCAAGAAAAGCCATGGAGCTCGCAGCAAGGGTACCGCCAACGAAGGCGCGACGACCCATAACGGGCTGGTGGAACATAGAATCAGCCATGCCATCCTCCTTATGAGATAGGACAAAGAAATGTTCAGTCGGACACATGTCGAGACAATCCGATCCGAACCATAAAAACGTCGCCCGTCGCTATGGCTGGTTATGCACAACGGACCAACGTTTCGCAATACAGTAGCGCATTTTATGCACGATTTGGGGCTAATTCCGGTCAACGGTCAAGAATTTCTTTAGTTGGGCGAAGTATGTGGGGATATTTTGACTCTGTTACAAATTTGTAAACAAAAAGGGTCCCGCACTTGCGGAACCCTATTCAATTATTTTATGCGGCTCGTGCTTAGAAGCCGACGATGCCCTGCGGGAAGAAGAACATGCACAGGACGACGCACACGGCAAAAACGACGGCCATAATTACCGTCAGGCGATCGAGGTTCTGCTCCATGACGCCCGTGGCAGAGCTGGAGTTATACAGCGAGCTAGCGATCATATCCGAAACGCCGGTGCCCTTACCGGAATGCATCAGGACGAGAATCGTCAGCGCCACGGCAGAGACAGCCCAAACGACAAACAGAAGAATCTGGAACGGACCCATAGATAAGCTCCTTAATAGAACAATTCAAACTCCAGTACTGTACCACAATCCCCCGCTCTCCCCTACCTGCCACTCAAGGACGAGGTGGAAATGGCAGAAATACCAAAAAGGGGATTGTCCGGTTGTGGACAACCCCCTTACTAGAAAACGGTATTTGTTTTCTATTAGGCCTCGGCGGCGAGCACGCGACCCGTCATCTCGGCGGAAGGCTCAATACCAGCCATGGTGAGCATGGTCGGAGCGATATCGGAAAGACGGCCGTCCTCGATACCGGTGAGCTTGGCCTTCTCATCAACGATGATGAACGGCACACGGTTGGTGGTGTGAGCCGTAAACGGATGCTTGGAACCGTCAGAAGCAACGTCAAACATGTGATCGGCGTTGCCGTGGTCGGCGGTAATCAGCGCAAAGCCGCCCTTGGCGAGAATCGCCGGGACAACCTTGGACAGGGCATCGTCAACAGCCTCGACGGCCTTAACGGCGGCGTCGAAGACACCGGTGTGACCAACCATGTCGCAGTTCGCGAAGTTCACGATGTAGAAATCAGCGCGATCCTCGTTGATGGCGGCGACAAGCTTCTCGGTAACCTCGGGAGCGCTCATCTCAGGCTGCAGATCGTAGGTAGCGACCTTGGGGGAAGCGACGAGCACGCGCTCCTCGCCCTCCTTGGGCTCCTCGATGCCGCCGTTGAGGAAGAACGTCACGTGGGCGTACTTCTCGGTCTCGGCGGTGTGCAGCTGCTTCAGGCCATTGGCGGCGATAACGTCGGCCAGGACGTTCTCGGGGAACGTCTTGGGGAAGGCGACCTCGACGTCAAACGTCGGATCGTACTCGGTCATCGTCACAAAGTGAGAAAGCTTGATCTGCTCGCGCTCAAAGCCGTCGAACTCCTTGTCCGTGAACACGCGGGTCATCTGACGGGCGCGGTCGGGACGGAAGTTGAAGAAGATGGCCGCGTCGCCCTCGTGGATGCCCTCGTTGTGGGCAGCGAAGGGCTCGACGAACTCGTCGCCGCGCGGATCCTTCTCGTAGTAGGCCTTGATACCGGCAACGGGGTCGACATCGGCATCGGACGCGTTGACCATGACGTCGTAGGCGCGCTGGATGCGCTCCCAACGATTATCGCGGTCCATGGCCCAATAACGGCCCGAGACGGTGGCAACGCGAGCGTCGCAACCGGTCTCCTCGGAGATCTTAGCCAGGAAGGCGCAGAACTCGCTCATGTAGCCGGCACCAGACTGCGGGTCGACATCGCGGCCATCCATGAAGGCGTGGACGCGAACGGTCTTGACACCGTGCTCGGCAGCCATCTTGACCAGAGCCTCGACGTGGTTCATGTGGGAGTGAACGCCGCCAGGGCTCATAAGGCCCATAAGGTGAAGGGTCTGCCCTCAGCCTTGACATCGTCCATAGCCTTGACGAAAACCTCGTTCTTGGCGATGGAGCCGTCCTTGATGGCATTGTTGATGCGCGAAAGCTCCTGGAACACGATGCGGCCGGCACCGATGTTGAGGTGGCCTACCTCGGAGTTGCCCATCTGGCCGTCGGGAAGGCCCACGTCCTCGCCCGAAGCACCGAGCGTGGTGTGAGGATACTTCTCGTACAAGCTATCAAGGAAGGGCGTCTTGGCAGCGGCGACGGCGTTCTCGCCATCGGCCGGAGCCAGGCCGCAGCCGTCCATGATAATCAGGAGTGCAGGAAGATGACGCTGTGCCATATGTCCTACTCGCCTGCCTTGACGACCATAGAGGCGAAGTCGGCAGCCTTGAGCGAAGCGCCGCCCACGAGGGCGCCGTCAACGTCGGGCTTGGCGACGAGCTCGGCGATGTTGCCGGGCTTAGCGGAACCACCGTACAGGACGCGGATGCCGTTGGCGAGCTCCTCGCCGAACATCTCCTTGAGGGTCTCACGGATAGCGCCGCAGACCTCCTGAGCGTCCTCGGCGGTAGCGGTCTTGCCGGTGCCGATGGCCCAGATGGGCTCGTAGGCGACGACGACCTGCTTGGGGCAGGTGATCTCAAGACCAGCAAGGCCAGCCTTGACCTGGTTCACGACGTGCTCGACATAGGTGCCAGCCTCGCGGACCTCGAGGGACTCGCCGCAGCAGAAGACGGGAACAAGACCGGCGGCAACGAGGGCCTTGGCCTTCTTGTTCTGATCCTCGTCGGTCTCGTGGAAGTAATCACGACGCTCGGAGTGACCGATGATGCAGTAGGTGCAGCCAGCGGACTTGAGCATGTCGCAAGAGGACTCACCGGTGAAGGCACCCTTGGCCTCCCAGTACACGTTCTGTGCACCGAGGGCGATGGGGGCAGCCTGAATGCGGTCATGAACCGTGGTGATGTCGATGGTCGGAGGGCAGACGAGCACCTCGACGCCAGCCGGAACCTCGGGCAGAGCCTGAGCCAGCTCGTCGGCGAGCTTGGCGGCCTCGGCGACGTCGTTGTTCATCTTCCAGTTACCAGCGATAAGAAGGGTGCGATTAGGCATCGAGAAGCGCCTCCACTCCGGGCAGGGCCTTACCCTCGACGAGCTCCATGGAAGCGCCACCACCGGTGGAGATCCAGCTCATCTTGTCGGCCAGGTTGAACTTGTTGACAGCTGCGACAGAGTCGCCACCGCCGATGATCGAGGTGCAGTCGGCCTCGGCGACAGCCTCGGCGATAGCCTGGGTGCCGTGAGCGAAGTTGTCGAACTCGAAGACGCCCATGGGGCCGTTCCAGAACACGGTCTTGGCGCCCTTGACGGCCTCGGCGTAAAGCTCCTCGGTCTTGGGGCCGATATCCATGCCCTCACGATCGTCGGGGATAGCATCGGAAGCGACAACCTCGGGGACAGCGTCCTCGCCAAAGTGATCGGCAACGCGGTTGTCGATGGGGAGCAGGATCTTGACGCCCTTCTCCTCGGCCTTCTTGAGCATCTCGCCAGCGCGCTCGACCCAGTCCTCTTCCTTGAGGGACTGACCAACGGACAGGCCCTGAGCCAGGAAGAAAGTGTAGGCCATGCCGCCACCGATGATCAGGGTGTCAGCGGAGTCGATGAGGTGATCGAGAACGCCGATCTTGGAGGAAACCTTGGAACCGCCGACGATGGCGACGAAGGGGCGCTCGGGCTCGGCGAAGATGCCGGTCAGCGTGTCGACCTCCTTCTCGAGCAGGAAGCCAGCGACGGCAGGCAGGTAAGCGGCGGGGCCCACGACGGAACCCTGGGCGCGGTGAGCGGTGCCGAAGGCATCGAGAACGAAGACGTCACCATAGGAAGCGAGCTTCTTGGCGATCTCGGGATCGTTCTTCTTCTCACGCTTATCGAAGCGGACGTTCTCGAGAACGAGAACCTTGCCCGGCTCGACGGCAGCGACAGCCTCGGCAGCCTTCTCGCCGTAAGTGTCGGCGACAAAGGCAACGTCGAGACCAGAGAGCTCGGCGAGCTTCTTGGCGACAGGCTCAAGGGAGAGCTCAGGCTGGAAGCCAGTGCCATCGGGACGGCCGAGGTGGCTCATGAGGATGACGCGAGCGTTGTGCTCAACGAGGTAGTTGATGGTGGGCAGGGCAGCCTTGATACGGGTGGTGTCGCCAACGACGCCATCCTTGATAGGCACATTGAAGTCAACGCGGACGAGAACGCGCTTGCCGTCGACATCGATGTCGCGGACGGTCTTCTTGGTAAAGGCCATGTTTGCTTCTACCTTTCGTACGTGTCTGCCTCCCATTACGGCAGACGATTTCCTATAAAAAGGGCGCGACCCTAGGGTGTAAGCCCTATAAGGCCGCGCCCTTCTTTAGACGCTCAACGAGCTATTCGCTAAAAGCTAAATTAAGCAACGAACTTCTCGAAGTACTTGATGGTGCGGACCATCTGAGAGGTGTAAGAGTTCTCGTTGTCGTACCAAGAGGTGACCTGAACGAGAGTCTGGCCGTTGCCGAGGTCAGAGCACATGGTCTGAGTGGCGTCGAAGATGGAGCCGTGGGTCTCGCCGATGATGTCGGTGGAGACGATGTCGTCCTCGTTGTAACCGAAGGTCTCGGAGATGGTGGCAGCGTAGGCCTTCATAGCGGCGTTAACCTCGTCGACGGTGACCTTCTTGTCAACGACAGCGTAGAGGTTAGTGATGGAGCCGGTCGGCGTCGGGACGCGCTGGGCGGCACCGATGAGCTTACCGTTGAGCTCGGGGAGAACCAGGCCGATAGCCTTGGCAGCACCGGTGGTGTTGGGGACGATGTTGACGGCGCAGGCGCGGCTACGACGCTTGTTGCCCTTGCGCTGCGGGCCGTCGAGCGGCATCTGGTCGCCGGTCCAGGCGTGAATGGTGGTCATGATGCCGGACACGATGGGAGCGAAGTCGTTCAGACCCTTGGCCATCGGGGCGAGGCAGTTGGTGGTGCAGGAAGCGGCGGAGATGATGTTGTCCTCAGCGGTCAGCGTCTCGTGGTTGACGTTGTACACGATGGTGGGCAGATCGCTGCCGGCCGGAGCGGAGATGACGACCTTCTTGGCGCCAGCGTTGATGTGGGCCTGAGCCTTAGCCTTGCTGGTGTAGAAGCCGGTGCACTCGAGAACGACGTCGACGTCGAGGTCGCCCCAAGGCAGGTTGTTGGCGTCGGCCTCCTTGTAGATCTTGATCTCCTTGCCGTCAACGGTGATGGAATCCTCGCCAGCAACGACCTCGTGATCGCGAGCGTAGTTGCCCTGCGTGGAGTCGTACTTCAGCAGGTAAGCGAGCATATCGGGAGAGGTGAGGTCGTTGATAGCGACGATCTCGGAGCCCTCATGACCGAACATCTGACGGAAAGCCAGACGACCGATGCGACCGAAGCCGTTAATAGCAACCTTTACTGCCATTGTGTCTCCTTTCGTAAGGCCCCCGCGAGCTACAGCGCCCGCCGTTGAGGCCCACAAACTAACCACTCGCCTAATATACCTTTTTTTAGACTTGAATTTCACGAGAATGCTCGAAATTGAAAATCAAATTTACGTTAAAACGTTTTAAAGAGTAAAACAGCAGTTCAATCCCTATATAAGCAGTTTCGCTCAACTACCTGTTTGCTTCAATGAGCTTTTCAAGCCTCAAAACTCGATGGTAGAGGGCCGACTTCGACAAGGGAGGGTCAGCCATCTCCCCCAGATCGCGCAGTGACAGATCGGGATAGCGCTCGCGCAGGTCGCAAAAGACTGCTAAGGCGTCCGGAAGCGTGTCGCGTAAACCCCGCTGTTCGAGCTCATCGATCAACGCAAGCTGATGCTGGGCGGCACCCGCACTTCTGGTCTGATTGGCCAGCTCGGCATTCACGCGACGGTTTACGTCGTTCTTAACCAATTTGACCGCGCGCGCTTCCTCGATCTCGGCAACGCTGCGCTTGGCGCCGACCAGCTTTAGAAGCTGCTCGATCTCCTCGGCGCTCTTAATGTAGACGGCAAAGGACCCGCGCCGCGCGTTAACGCGCGCATGGACCCCAATCTGCTCCAATAGATCGCAAAGTCCCCGGGCATACTGCTCGACCCTGCACCGCGATCTCCAAATGAAAGTCGCCGCCGGGGATCGGCCACGAAACCGCCGGCGATGAGCGCGCCGCGGATGTAGGCAAGCCTGCAGCAGGGACGGGCAACGATGTGCCGGGGAACACCAGCGACGAGCCCTCCCCTGCGGTCGAGAATGCCCAGCAGCACCAGAGCCTTGTCCAGGTCGGGTTGATCGGGCAGGGTAATGAGATAGTTACGGACCTTATGCAAGACCGATTTACGAACGGTAAATTCCGTTTTGAGCTTAAGGATGCGATGCGTCAGTGTGATCATCGTGCGCGCGACGGCACCCGTCTCGGTCGCGACCGTCAAACGATACCGCCCGGAGCCGGCCAGCGAAAGTGTACCGCTCACACGCGTCAGGGCGGCAAGCGTCGACAAATCGCAGTATTCACATTCGGGTTCGCAGCGCGCGAGCTCGTCACGCACCTCGGCGGTAAACGACATGCAGGCCTATGCTTTCGTGTTGGCGCGCGACAGGTCGCGATGGGAAATGCTCACGTGGTATTGGGCGCCTTCCAAATAACGTGCCGTGGCCTCGGCGATGGCAACGCTGCGGTGTTGACCGCCCGTGCAGCCGATGGCAATAGAAAGTTGTGGCTTGCCCTCCGCGATATAGCCGGGCATGACCGTATCGAGCAGCTGCGTCCAGGCCTTCCAGAACTCCTGGGTCTTGGGATGGTCCAGAACAAAGTCGGAGACTTTCTTATCGAGACCGGTCATGGTGCGCATCTCGGGATCGTAGAACGGATTGGGCAGGAAGCGAACGTCGATCATAATGTCCGCCTCGACGGGCATGCCGTGCTTAAAGCCAAACGAGAACACGTGGACGTCCATGAGCTGCTGGTCGGACAACTCGGAGAACGCCATGCGCAATTTGTTGCGCAGGGCAGAGGTGCGCAGGCGGCTCGTGTCGATGATCATATCGGCTCGATCGCGCACACCCTGCAGCTGCAGGCGCTCGCGCTGAATCGCATCGGCCGTGGTCTCCCCCGGCTTGGCAATGGGATGGCGGCGGCGGTTTTCGCTATAACGACGGATCAGCACCTCGTCTGAGGCCTCGAGAAACACAATGTCACAGCTCATTTCGCGCTCCTCGAGTGCGGCAACGGCATCGAGCAGCTCATCGAACAAGCCCTGGCTGCGCAGGTCGCAGGTGACGGCAAGATGCCTGCCCACGCCCGTATTGATGCCAACGAGTTCGGCAAGCTGGGAGATCAGACGCGGAGGCAAGTTGTCGATGCAAAAGTAGCCCATGTCCTCGAACACATGCATAGCTTGCGTGCGGCCCGATCCGGACATTCCGGTGATGATGACGATATCGGGGATGCGCTCCGAGCGCTCCGCCGCATCCATGGCATCTCCCTTTTGCATGTGCTGCCTCCTAAAAACAAGCGCGGGACCCAGCAACCCGGATCCCGCGCGGTCAATTGCCTTTAATGAGTATACCGCCCTGAGCGGATACGAGGCCTGTCTTACGCCTCAAGCGCGGCTTTGAACCAACTCGTAATACTCGTGGGGTGCGTAATGGCAGTGCCCACGACAACTGCCCAGGCGCCCGCATCAATCGCGGCGCGGGCCTCCTCGGGCGTGTGCACGCGGCCCTCGCAGATGATGGGAAGGCCGGGAAACTCCTCGGTCGCCTGACGCAGGAGCGGCAGATCAGGGCCATCGGCCATGGTGCAGTCGATGGCGGCGACACCGTGAGAAAGCGTAGTGGATACCAGGTCAAAGCCCATATCAACCGCACGGCGAATGTCCTCGATGGTGGCACAATCCGCCATCAGGAGCACGCCCTCCTCGTGCAGCGGACGGAAGGTGTCCTCGACGGTCTTGCCATCGGGACGTGGGCGATCAGTGGCATCAATTGCCACGATATCGGCACCGGCGGCAACGCAGGCGCGAGCATGACGCAGCGTCGGCGTGATGTAGACGCCCTCGTGCCCATCCTTCCACAAGCCGATGACGGGGACCTCGCAGCGGCCCTTAATGGCGGCGATGTCGGCAAGACCCTGGCAGCGAATAGCGGCGGCGCCGCCAAGCTCGCAGGCGCGAGACATCTGAGCCATAGTTTCGGGCGTACGAAGCGGCTCGCCCATATAGGCCTGAACGCTCACGACGAGCTTGCCCTTCAGGGATTGAATCAAAGGATCAACGGTCATGTTCGACTCAACCTTTCTCAAAATAGCCTTCTGAGACACCGCACCTTGACGTTCAAACCGTCGCTCGCGTACAGAAGTACGCTTCGCTCCTCTTTCACGTCAATCTGCGGCACCTCAGAAGGCGCACTTGGTAGTTATGTTTACTTCAACGAGGCAAGAAGGTGTTCGGCGGCACCGATAAGCGGCGCATCGCCCTCCAGAGAACCGATAAGGATCGGCGTGTCCTGAAGCGGGTCGAGCGCCTGGCTGGCATAGCCCTCGTGCACCGAGTCCTTCCACGTCTGCGAGCGCCAATCGGGACCCTGGTGAATCACGCCGCCCGAAAGCACGATGACCTCGGGATCCAAGATGTTGGCAAGCGAGCCCAAGCTGGCCCCCAGCGCAAAGCCGGCGTCATGGATGACCTCGGTCGCCTTTGCGTCGCCCGCACGGCACAGGTCGTTCACATCGCGACCGACCGAGGACGGCTGGGGTCGACGCGGCCAAAACGCTCATCGTACATTCGACCAATGGAAGTGCCCGAAGCAACCGACTCCAGATGGCCGGAACGCCCGCAGGCGCAGGGAATGCCGGCGGCAGCCGAGCACTCGATGTGGCCCATATGGCCGGCAGCACCATGGAAGCCCTGCATCACGCGGCCGTTCTCGACATATGCGCCGCCGATGCCCGTACCGATGCCAAGACACAAGACGGAGAACTTGCCCTTGCCGACGCCCCAGTGGGCCTCGCCCAGAGCATGAGCCTGCACGTCGCCTACGACGGCAACGGGAAGACCGAGGTCCTCGCGCAGACGCGGCCCCAACTGAACGCCGGACCAGCCGGGCATGATCTCATTGGCATACGCGATGGCGCCCGTCTTGGGATCGACGACGCCGGCGGCACCGATACCGACGCCAAGGACCTCGACACCGGGATTCGCCTCGAGAGCAGCCTTGATGGACGCCTCGATACGCTGGAAGACGGCCTCGCCGCCCTCCTGGGCCTCGGTAGGAACCTCGGCCTCAAAAACGGGATGGGGCACACTACCGTCAGCCGGGTACTCCATGATGGCGGTCGCGATCTTAGTTCCGCCGATATCGACAGAGCAGACGTACTTGTTCTCCATGTCGCTCTCCTTCGGAGATAAAAACAACTACAGGAAATGAAGGCGGTGTAATCGCCGCAACTTGGTAAAGGTTTCCCGGGTGTCCGAGGTTGGGGTGAAAGCGGTCGGGCGTTGACCTAATGGGTCACGCTCGACCGCTTGAGCCCCAAGATCGGGTGCCCGGGGAAGCTTTACAGGAGACCGTTGTCCTGGAGGACCTTCTTAATCGCCTCGACGTTCTCGCCGGTCATGGCCTTCACCGGGCGCGGCATGGTCGGGCTGTCGAAGATACCCATGAGGTTCATAGCGGTCTTGAAGGCGCCGACGCCACCGGCATAGCCCTGGACGCCCGAGGTGACATCCCAGATGTGCGAAATCTCGTTGAGGCGATCCTGCTCGGCCTTGACGGTAGCCCAGTCACCAGCCTGAGCGGCCTTCCACTGACGCACGTAGCCCTCGGGCTCAACGTTGGCGAGACCCGGGACGGAACCGTCGGCGCCACCGAGGTAGGCGCCGTCGACAACAACCTCGTGACCGGTGAGAATGCTCATCGGATGGCCGTTCTTCTCGTTCTCCTGGACGAGGTAGCGGAACGAGATGTCATCACCCGAGGAATCCTTGACGCCGGCCAGAACGCCCTCGGCGCCGAGCTTGGCAAGGAGCTTCCAGGGGAGCTTGGTGTGGACGCACACGGGGATGTCGTAGGCGAAGATGGGCAGGTCGAGTTCCTCATGCAGGATGCGGAAGTGCTCCTCGGACCTCGGTCATGCCCTGCAGGGCATAGAACGGGCAGGTGGCGACAAGCGCATCGGCGCCCAGCTCGCGAGCGACCTTGCCGTGCTCGATCATACGCTCGGTCTCGGTGTCGATGATGCCGACCAGAACAGGCACGCGGTGATCGACGATACGGACGGCCTCGGCGATGATCTGACGACGACGCTCGTCGGTGGAGAAGACGACCTCGCCCGAGGAGCCCAGGAAGAACAGGCCATCGACGCCGGCATCGATCATGCGGTTGATGCTGCGCTCAAAGGAGGCAACGTCGAGCTGGTGGTCTTCGGTATCGGGAACAACGACGGGAGGGATAACGCCGGTGAATTTCTGAGTTGCCACAAGAATCTCCTTAGTTGTCTGGCGGGCGACCCTATGCCACCCACTCTTGTTGGCAGTGTCCAGGCCGTCTAGGCCAAAGAACACGGGTAGAACGTTTGGTTAAAGAAGTCGACGACTTCGTTTTCGAACGCATTGATGCGCTCGTGAGCGTATTTGGCATAGATGATATGCCTCCGGTCACACTCAAGACCGTTGAACACGGCAAACTGGCCCTTGGGATCGCTCACGGCATCCATAAGCGATGTGCCCATGAGCACCGATCCGCGCACCCGAGACGACAGAGCCTCGAGACCACCGGGAATTGGATTGGCAACCGCCGTGCAGGCAAGGCCCCGCTCGTCCAGAGCAGAAACCGCCAGCGCGACTCCGCCGCCAAGGCCCTCGCCCCATGCAAAGATGCGGTCGGGGTCCATGCCATCAAGATTGCGCGCCACCTTCGCCAGCGCGCAACCCCAACGGACGCGCTCGACAAAAGCGGGCGAAGAAATCCCCCGCCGCAGGTCGTCCGCACCAGCAACATCGTCATCCAGCGCGAGGACGGCATACCCCATGGCGGCAAATCTCGTCATGTGATGCCAGCCGCGCACAGGCCGATCGATGTCGTGGAACATCAGGCACAGCGGCACGCGCTCAGATACTCGGGCACGACCGACGGGCTCGATCAAACGAGCGTGAATCGCATCGTCACCGAGCTCAAAGGAAACCTCGGAGTAGCGGGCATACGGATTGGCGAAATCAATCGCCGTAATGGCCAGACCTTGAATTTCAAGATCCAAAGCACATGCCTCCAAATCAGAAACATCTGCCTGAACATCACCGTGCCAGTCCCGATATTCAGCGAGCCTTGACGAAACCGTCCCAGGAATCCCCGCAAGCTCGGAGACAATCAGCCCATCGACATTGCTCTCGCACTTAGACATGAGCCTCCCCTCCCTTGCAGAAAAACGGAATGATCAGATCGTCAAAATCCTGAATCTCCTCGTGGCCAAAGCCTTCAAAGAACTCATGACGCTTTTCACAGGTCAGGTTGTTATAGACCGCAAACTGCGTCGCTGGCGGACAGACAATATCGGCTGTGCCTGTGCCAAACAGCACAGGGCATTTGACCATGGGGGCAAAGTTCTTGGAATCGAAGTACGCCAGCTTGGCATAGGCTTCGTCAATACGAGTCGAGTCCTCGTCAAACCAGCGAGACCAATAGCGCAGGCCCTCGTAGGCAATGTCGTCGGCATCCAAATCCCAGACCAGGCGGAAATCTGACAGGAAGGGATAGAGGATGGCGGCGCGATTGATAAGCTCGCTGTTAAGTGCGCAGGTCGCAATGCCCAAACCGCCGCCCTGCGACGCGCCGTTCACAAACACACGGGCAAGATCGATGCCCTCGAGCTCGCGAACGATGCGGCACAGGATGCGAATATCTTGGTGCAAGCGGACATAGTAGAGGTTGGCCGGGTCGCCGTCGATACCGGCGACGATATGGCCCGCAACCGTTGTGCCCTCAAATCCGCCAATGTCCTCGGAGGGACCTCCTTGGCCGGGGCAGTCGAGGGCGATGAGTGCCATGCCCATGCCCGCAAACGATGCCTGCTCAAACCAGCTGCGGCTTGCACCTGGATACCCATGGAACTGAAGTACCAATGGCACGGGCTCGTCCGAGACGGGTTTAAGGTACTTGGCATGAAGGCGAGCGCCACACATGCCGGTATACCAGAGGTCGAAAAGCTGGCAGGTCACGGCGTCGGTGACCGATGCCGCCTCGATCGCATAGTCAAGCCCGACGGCGTCGGCCTCGGCCATGCGATCCTTCCAAAAGAGATCGAAATCTGATGGACGGGGCATGGCGCCTCGATATTCACCAAATTGATGTTGTAGCTCCTGAGCACTTGGCATGGCTCGTGAACCCAACCTTTCGAAATCGCAACGGAGGTGCGCCCGGCAAGGAAACCGGGCGCACGGGAGGGAAAGCGAGGCTACTCGCCGAGCTTGGGATGCAGCAGCGACGGCGCAGCGCCGAGCAGCATCTTGGTGTAGGGGTCCTGGGGGTGCTGGAAGACCTGCTTGGCCTCGCCCTGCTCGACGATCTTGCCGCCATTCATAACGATGATGTCGTCAGAGATATAGCGGACCGTCTGGATGTCATGGCTGATGAACACCATGGCCAGGCCGAGCTCCTTCTTAAGGTCGGTCAGCAGGTTCAGAATCTGCGCGCGGACCGAAACGTCCAGAGCCGAGGTGGGCTCGTCGGCGATGATGGCATCGGGGTTCAGCGACAGGGCACGGGCAATTGCGACGCGCTGGCGCTGGCCGCCCGAAAGCTGGCCGGGAAGAACCTCGGCGGCAGAGCTGGGCAGACCGGTGAGCTCCAAGAGCTCCTTGACGCGCTTCTCCTGCTCGGCCTCGGTACCCAAGTTGTGGACGCGCATGGGGTCGAGCAGTTGCTCGCGAACGACCATGCGGGGGTTGAGCGCCGTGGCCGGGTTCTGGAACACGACCGAGATGACGCGGCCCATGTGGCGACGGTCCTCGGCGGTACGTTTAGTAACGTCCTTGCCCTTAAAGTAGACCTTGCCACTCGTGGGGGCCTGCAGGCCACACATGACGTTGGCGGTGGTGGACTTTCCGCAACCGGACTCGCCGACGATGCCGATGGTCTGTCCGGGCATGAGCTTAATCGTTACACCCTGGACGGCGTGAACCAGGTTGGGGTGCAGAATCGAGCCGGTACGGGTCCTAAAGGTGACGTGGACGTCATCAAGGAAGATGATCGGCTCGACGCCGTTGACTGCGGTCTCGCTCATCTAGATCACCTCCGCGTGAGGGGTCAAACCATTTGCCTTGAGCACCTCATCGGGGAGCTCGGAATAGAAGTGCTCGGTGCCAGGCACGCGCTTGAAGACCGGACGGGTGTCCAGGCCAATGCGCGGATGGCTCGAGCGGGGCGCGAAGCGATCGCCCTTGGGGAAATCGCGCGGGCTCGGAACAGCGCCGGGCACCTGGTGCAGGCAGCCCGAGCCGCTCTCGATGGACAGAACGGAGCCCAGAAGACCGCGGGTGTACTCGTGGATCGGGTTGGTGAGCAGCTCCTTGGTGGGCGCCTGCTCGATAACCTGGCCAGCGTACATAACCGTGATGTTATGAGCGACCTCGGCGACCAGAGCCAGGTCATGCGAAACGAAGATCATGGCAAAGCCGAGCTTGGCCTGAAGGTCGTTGAGCAGCTTGATGACCTGCTTCTGGACGGTAACGTCCAGAGCGGTCGTGGGCTCGTCGCAGATGACCAGCTTGGGGTCGCGGGTAAGGGCCATAGCGATCAGAACGCGCTGACGCTGACCACCGGAAAGCTCATGCGGATAGCTCTCGAGCGTACGCTTGGGGTCGAGGCCCACGAGCTCCAGGAGCTCCTCGGCGCTACGGGTGCCGCCACGCTTGGTGAGCTGCTTCATCTGAGCGGAAATGAGCATGGAGGGATTGAGCGAGGACAGGGCGTCCTGATAGACCATGGCGATATCGGTACCGCGCAGGCCGAACCACTCTTTTTTGCTCATCTTGAGCAGGTCGCGACCCTCCCAGAGAACCTCACCGGAAAGGTGCTCGTCATCATCGGTCAGACCCATGATGGCCAGCGTGGTGATGGACTTACCGCAGCCGGACTCACCGACCAGGCCCATGGTCTGGCCAGGACGTACATCAAAGTTGACATGGTCGACGACGTTGATGTCACCGTGGTGCTCAAACTGGATGCAGAAATCGCGGACCGAAAGGATCGGCTCAACGGACTCATCGGGCACATGGCGGTCGTTACGCTTGAGCTCGACATCGCGCAGGGCGCCAAGACGGGCGGACAGGGACTGAGCCTGCTCCTTGTAGGCGCGAACGGGGTCGGAGACCAGCAGGTCGGCCTCGCGGCGCTTGGAGGAATCGGTCGGATCCAGGGCGGCGGAGGGAGCAGCGGCCATGGCGTCGGTAATGCCCTCGGAGAGGATGTTGAGCGCCAGGCAGGTGATCATGATGGCCAGGCCCGGGAACAGTGCCTGCCACCAACGGCCGGCGAGCACGCCGCCGCGGGCGTCGGCGAGGATGTTGCCCCAGGTAGCGGTGGGCTCCTGGATACCAGCGCCGATGAAGGTCAGCGAGGCCTCGAAGATGATGGCGTCGGCGACCAGGGTAACGGTGAAGACCATGATCGGGGCGATGCAGTTACGCAGAACGTGCTTAATCAAAATCCACGGAGCCTTGGCGCCGGAAACGATGACCGCGCGGACATAGTCCTCGCCGTACTCGGACACGATGTTGGCACGCACGATACGGGCAATCTGCGGGGTGTACATAAAGCCGATGGCGAAGATGATCGACGGCACGGAATTGCCCAGGATGGAGACGAAGACGGCAGCGAGGGCGATGCCCGGGATGGACATGATGATGTCCAGGATGCGCATGATCGCCTCGGAAACGGACTTGCGCGAAACAGCCGCGAGGGCGCCCACGACCGAGCCGCAGACCAGAGCCATGGCAGTGGCGCCAAAGCCGATGATCAGCGAGTAACGGCCACCGTAAAGCATGCGCGACAGGATGTCGCGGCCCTTATCGTCGGTACCGAAGATAAATCCATTGCCGGGAGCCTGGCGAGCAGTGAAAATCTCGACCGGGCTATAGGGGGCAAGAAGGGGCGCCAGAATCGCGGTCAGGGCGACCAGCACCAGCACGACGGCGGCAATCTTAGAAGACAGCGTCATCTTCTTCCAGCCACCGAGCTTGAGGCCCCTTGGAGGCAGCCTTCTCGAGCTGCTCGGTTTGCTTCTCTCGAATCTTTACCATAATCTACACCGTCCTGATGCGCGGGTTGATGAGCAGGTAGAGCATGTCAACCACGATGTTGATGATGATGAAGGCAAGAGCAACGACGATGACGACGCCCTGAACCAGGTTCGCCTCGTTGCCCTGAACGCCCTGCAGAATCGCAGTACCCATGCCGGGGAGGTTGAAGATGACCTCGATGACGACGGCGCCGCCCATAAGGTAACCGATCTTAAGACCGAGGGTGGTGACCGGGGTGATCAGCGCGTTGCGAAGAACGTTGATGCCGACGACGACCTTCTCGGGAACGCCGGCGCCACGGGCCATGCGGACGTAGTCCTTGTCGAGCTCCTCGACCATGGCGGTACGCACGATACGAGTCATCTGACCCGTCAGCGGAAATGCCAGGGCGATAGCGGGCATGATCATACGTCCCAGATAGCCAGCCGGGTTGGTGGTGAAGTGAGGCAGAGCACCGGACGCCGGGAGCACCTTAAGGTAGGAAGAGAACAGCAGAATCAACAGAACGGCAAGCCAGAACGACGGGGTTGCCAAGCCGGCGATGGAGAAGACGCGGATCACTTGGTCCGGCCATTTATCGCGATACAGTGCCGCGATGACGCCGAGCAAAAACGAGACGACCGCGCCGATGGCAAGACCGATGAAGGTCAGCTGCATCGTGACGGGCAGGGCCGTGGAGATGCGCTTGGCAACGGAGTTGCGGGCAGCACCATAGGTGCCCATGTCACCATGGATCAAATCGCCCATGTAGCGCACGTAGCGCACGGGCCAGGGGTCGTCCAGACCATACTTCTCATGGTACTCGGCAACCGCCTCGGGCGAGGCACCGTCACCCAACGCCGTATAGGCGGGGTCGGTCTTGGAGAACGACATAAGGAAGAACACCAGGACGGTGACGCCCAATGCCATGATCGGCAGCGCCACGAGACGCCTTCCAATCAAACGTAGAAAGTTGTTCACGTTCTCTCCCCTTTCTTTTGTCGGTAGGACCAACTGGTATATGAGTATGGATACTCATTACAAGACCCGAGCGACATCGAGGTCGCCCGGGTCTTTGTTTCAACTATGAGGACGTTGCCTTACGACCGACGCCCTACATATGACTCAAGCGAGTCTTAGGCCTTGACGGTCGCGACGCCCCTGAAGGACATGCTCGTCGTGCCGATGCCCTTGAAGCCATCGAGGGCCTCGCCGTTGGGCGCGGTGGACGGATCGTCCCAGGAAGCGGAGACGGTCTTGACGTGGACAACAGGGTACAGAACGGCGTTGTCGGCGATGATATCGAAGCACTCGTTCCACTTCTTCTGCTGCTCGTCGCCCTCGGCGGCAAGAGCCTCGTCCATGAGACCGTGAAGCTTCTCCCACTCAGCGGACTCCTTCCACGGGCAACGGGTCTGCATCCAGACGTTGTCGCCGTACCACCAGTTGAGCAGCAGGTCGGGGTCGGCGCCGAAGCAGGACGGATCGCCAGGAGCGAGAAGGATATCGTAGGCCTCGCCGCCGTCGATGGCAGCGTAGGTGGCCGGCGAGGTATCGGTCTGGATGGTCACATCGAAGCCGAGAGCGTCGAGGTCGTTCTTGACCTGGGCGGCCATGCCCTTGATCTGCTCGTTGTCGGTAGTGCGCAGGGTGATGGCGCCCGGGGTGATGCCAGACTCTTCGATGAGCTTCTTGGCCTTCTTGGCGTCAGTCTTGTACACCGTGGAAGCCTCATGATAGTTGGTGAAGCTCTTGGGCAGGTAGCAGCTGGCAGCGGTGGCAAGGCCGGCGAAGGTGTTGGTGATCATCTTCTCGGTGTCGAGCGCGTACATGACGGCCTGACGGACCTTGACGTTGTTCCAAGGCTCCTTGGCGACGTTGAACATGATGAAGCGGGTGCCGAAACCCTGAACGTTATCGATCTTGCAGCCAGCGCTCTCGAGCTGGTCGACGGCGTCAGCGGTGACGAGCTCCATAACGAGCGTGGAGCCCTCCTGCTGAGCGGTAACGCGAGCGGTGGGGTCGGTCAGGATGCTGTACTGGATCTTCTCGTCCTCGGCAGCATACTCACCGTTGTACTCGGGGTTGGGAACCAGGGTGATCTCGGTATCGGAGATAGAGTCGTACATCCAGGGGCCGGAACCGATCGGCTGCTTGGCGCGATCCTCCTCGGCCTGGGTGGCCGGGGTAACGCGGATGATGGCCAGACGATCCTTGAGCAGGGAGAAGTTCGGGACCTTGGTCTTGACCGTTACGGTGCTGGCGTCCTTGGCCTCGATGGACTCGAAGGGCTGGAAGAACGGAGCATAGGTAGCAGAAGCGGCGCAAGCGGTGTAGGAGGCAACGACGTCGTCAGCAGTGACCTCGGTACCATCGGAGAACTTAGCGCCCTTGCGGATGGTGACCTCGAAGGTAGTGTCGTCCACGGACTTGGGATCGTCGGTGGCAAGCTCGTTGAAGGTGCTGTAGTCGTGGTAATCGATGCCGTAGAGGCCCTCGATGACGTGCCAGTTAGCGCCCAGGCCCACAGCGGAGCCGGTGCTGGCGGGGTCGAAGCTGGACGGAGCGTAAGCGGAACCAGCGGTGATCACGCCGCCGCCACGGTTGGCGGAATCGGTGGAACCGGAAGCGGAACCCTCGTCGTTAGAGCTGCCACCGCAGCCGGTGAGACCAAGCCCTGCGACAGCAGCGACGCTGCCGGTGAGGCCGAGGAACGAACGCCTGGACATACCCTTGTTGATGATGGCCATGTCTTCTCCTATCAATAGAGAATCTTACCCGGGAGCACCTAGACTTGCCCCCGCGCAACTTGCGGACGATATATACCTTACCTACCGACGAACCCAACTGAGGTGCCGCGCTCGGCGACCGATACATACATACGCTTGAACGGTATTTACTACCGTTCACCGAATTCATTGACAAACGATTCGCCAGACAGTATGTATCGACGAGGTGAGATATCAGTCTTCGTCAACCCGCAGGATAGCAGGGTTATTCACCATGGCTAGTCAAACGTTTTAGCGTTAATAAAACCCGAAATCATCAGGTAATCGCCGCGAAATAAATGATTGAAAATCAGCCAATCATGTATATCAGTTGTTTAGAGGCGCGTTTAGTTTTCGGATCGGTTGGCCGATGCCTGGGCGCGCTCGGCATTCCATGCAACAAGTGCCTCGTGGACCGCTTTGGCGACATCGGCCGGAACGCCTCGAACTTCTGCAATCTCCTGCTCGCTTGCTGCGCGCAAACGCTTCATCGAGCCAAAATGGCGCATAATGGCACGTTTTCTGGTGGGTCCCACGCCCGGAACGTCGTCAAGCACCGAAACCGTCATAGCCTTATCGCGCAACTCGCGGTGGAACGTAATCGCAAATCGGTGGGATTCATCGCGAACCTGCTTGATCAGATAAAGCGATGCGGAGCCGGTCGGCAGCACGACGGGAGTCTCGTCCCACGGCACGAAGACCTCCTCATCGGCCTTTGCCAAGCCGCAAACTGGTATATCGAGGCCGAGCGCCTCAAGTTGCTTAATTGCAGCGGTCAATTGCGGCTTGCCGCCATCGACAACGAGCAAGTCGGGACGCGAGCCAAAGCGCTCGTCCGCCATGCGCTCGGGAGCATAGCGACGCCCCAGAACCTCGGACATCGATACGAAGTCGTTCGCCTCGTCCAATTCGGCCTGAATTTTAAAGCGACGATACTGGCCCTTGTCGGCACGACCGTTGGTAAATACCACCATCGAAGCGACGGTAAAGGTGCCGTGCAACGTCGAGATATCGAAGCACTCGATGCGTAACGGCGGCGCAGGCAGCGCCAGCGCGCTTTCGAGCTCCAGGAGCGCCTGATTGGTGCGATCGTCAGCATACCCCGTGCGCATCATGTAGCGCATGAGGGCATGGCGCGCATTTTTGGAAGCCATATCGAGCAGGCGGTGCTTTTCGCCGCGCTGTGGCCTATGGAGATGGCAAGAGCGTTCGCGCTTGCCCGCAAGCCACTCCCCCAACGCTTCGGCATCTTCAAGCTCGACAGGGAGATTGATCTCGGCTGGAATATCAGCCGTCTCGTCGTAATAGCGCTTAAGAAAGCCCGATTGAAGCTCTTCCTCGTCGACATCCAGGCCTTTATCGAGGATGAACTCACAAGTTCGAACCGTTCGGCCCTCGCGAACGACAAAGACACAGGCGGCAGAGATAGTCTCTTCGCGATAGAAGCCGATGACGTCGATATCGACGCTTGATGGAAAAACGACCTGTTGGCGATCGTCCAGGCCCCTAATGACTTCCAGGCGACGCTTGACGCGCGCCGCGCGCTCAAAATCGAGCGTCTCGGCTGCCTCCGTCATCTCGGACGTAAGCTCGTCGACGACATCCTTGCGATGCCCCGACAAGAAACGTTCGACACGCTTGACGTTCTTGGCATAGTCGGCAGGGGAAATCGCGCCGACGCATGCGCCCGGCCCGCGCCCGACATGGTAGTCAAAGCAGGGACGCCCGTTTTGCGCACAAATCATACCGACGATGTCTTCTTCGCCCTTATGAGATTCGACGATGCGGCGGCAGCGGCGCCATTCCGCACAGGATGCCGAGCAAATAGGAATAACCTTGCGTAGCGTATCGATGGTCTCACGCGCCGCACGGCTATCGGTATAGGGGCCAAAATAGCGCGTTCCAGGTTTATGACGCTCTCGCGTGTATTTAATAGCCGGAAACAAGTCGCTCTTGGTAATGGCGATAAAGGGATAGCTTTTATCGTCTTTGAGATCGACGTTAAAGTACGGATGGTACTGGCCAATCAGATTGCGCTCGAGCACCAAAGCCTCGTGCTCGGTCTCCACCACGATATAGTCGAAGCTCGCCACCAGCTGCATCATGAGCGGGATCTTTTGACGCTCATCCTGCAGCGTCACGTATTGACGCATACGGGCACGCAAGTTTTTTGCCTTGCCCACATAGATGACATCGCCCTTGGCATCTTTCCAAAGGTAGCAGCCGGGTTGCGTGGGAACGCGCGAAACCTGTTCGGCAAGTGTTGGAATGTTGTCGTGACCTGCCACACGCACCTACTTGCGACGAAGCAGCGCCGAGACCTCGGGCATCTTAAAGACGAAGGCAAGGCCAAAAGTCACGGCGAGCGAGACGACGCCTGCAACACAAACGTAGCCCAGGGTAATGAGGATCGAGCTGCCAAGCATTCCGACAAAGTGCTCAAGTGCCCACATGACACCGACGCCCGCGGCAGCGCCCAAGCCACCGAACAACAGGCCGAAGAAACCGCCATGTAGGATAGACTTGACCTGAAGGCCATGCAGACGACGGCGCAGCCACCACAGTGAGCATCCGACCAAGACCACGTAGTCAACGACGTACGAAAGCGCAATTGCCGGCATACCGTAGCCCAGCACCACGCCAAACAGCAGCACCGAACCGGCCTGACCGATAGCGGAGTACAAGCAATAGCGGCTATAAGGTTTCATATCGAGCAGGGCCGAGAAGCTCTTCTGCATCAGCACGACCACGCCGTAGAGCGGCAGGGAAAGTGCCAGATAGATAAGGAACTCCGACACCAGCGCCACGCCGGATTCATCGAACTTGCCGGCGCAGTAGATCATGTTGAGTGGACGGGCGAAGACGATCAGGTACATCGCAAACGGAATCAGGAAGAAGAGCATCTGGGCGACACCGCGCGAAATGCCCGTGCGGACGCTGTCGTAATCCTTCTCCTGTGCATCGTGAGAGAGTTCGGTATAGAGTGCCGTCGAAAGCGAGGCAGCGATCAGCGCATAGGGCAGCGTGTACCACAGGCGCGCATATGCGATGACGGAAGGGCCGGTCTCGGGCTGCACCACCAGCGCGGCGGCATTGGTAATGGAAGTCGAGACAAACATGCACACCGTGGCGAGCAGCGTCGGGATACCAAGCGCAATCGTCTGTCGCAGCGCGGGGTCCTTAAAGTCGATATGGATATGAGGATGCACGCCATGCTTGCCGAGCGCGGGAATCTGACAGGCCATCTGGACAAAGACGCCGAGGGTCGTACCGGCTGCGATCAAGATAATACCGACCTGCTCGCCAAATTGTGCAGACACGGGAGCAAAGCCCATAAAGCTGGCGATGACGATGACATTGTTGAGAACCGGGGCAAACGTCGACCAGAAGTAGTCGCGGTGTGCGTTGAGAACACCCGAGAACACCGAGCCCAAGCCATAAAATAAAATTTGGATAGCAAAGAAGCGGAACATGAACGCAGCGGTATCCATGCTGTCGCCATTACCCGAAAGGAACGACTGCGTCCAAATAAAGCCGGGAGCAAACACGGTGCCCAGCAGCGAGATGCCGCCCAGCACCAGAAGCAGAATACCGAGCAGGTTGCCGACATACTCGTTCGATGCCTCGCGGCCCTGCTCGCGCCTCACGCCCATATAAACCGGCAAAAACGCCGTAACGAGCATGCCGCCCATCACGAGCTCGTAGAGCATGTTGGGCAGGTTGTTGGCAACCTGATAGGAGGACGAGAGCAGCGACATGCCGATGGCGGCCGCCATGGCCCACGTGCGGATAAACCCGGTGACGCGCGACACGATGGTCAGCACGGTCATGAGGCCAGCAGAACGACCAACCGTGGAGTAGTCCGACGAGCCCATGTCGTCAGCGTCGTCTCGCGACGAAGAAGCTTCGGATGAGGGTGTCTGAGGCGCAGATTCTTTTGCAAAATGAGCTCCGCACTTCAATTCTTCCTGCGGCATCGCTCAGTCCTCTCTCGTAATCGGGGCGACCGTCGCCCCGCAAAATGCAATTAAATCATCAGGTGCAAGCTCAAGCTGATAACCACGCTTGCCTCCCGAAATAAAAATGGTATCCCAAAGGACACATGTCTCATCAATGAGCGTCCGGTAGCGTTTTTTCATACCGACCGGACTGCAGCCGCCGCGAACGTAGCCAGTCGCCGCAAGCAAATCCTTCACATGCATCATGGCCAAGGACTTCTCCCCCGCGGCACGCGCGGCGGACTTTAGATCGAGCTCGTCGGCAACAGGGATGCAGCACACGACGTGGTCGTTGGACGGCGTCACGCAGACCAAGGTCTTAAATCCTTGTCCGGGCTCCTCGCCAAGCTGCTCCGAAATCGCGACCCCCAGGCCCGCCGACTCATCACCATCGTCTTCGTACGTATGTAGAACATAGGAAATGCCGGCGCTTTCCAGCTCGCGAATCGCATTGGTTTTTGGCGTCTTTACAGCCTTTGCCATGGCATATCCTTTCCCTCGCATTCGGACGCAAGGATTAAGTATATGTCCAATTCGGCTGTATACGTCACTTCGACACAGCAAGCGCCATCGAATCACAAGGAGTCGATGGCGCCCATAAACTGAATCGCCTATTTATTGAGCATCAAGTTGAGCCTGACGCTCCCGGTCACGCCTGAGCAACGGCGCCAAAAACTTGCCCGTATAACTCTGCGGACAGTCCGCAACCTGCTCCGGTGTGCCCGAAACCACGACGGTTCCGCCGCCGTTACCGCCCTCGGGGCCCATATCGATCAGGCGGTCGGCAACCTTGATGACATCAAGGTTGTGTTCAATCACCAGCACCGTGTTGCCCGCATCGACCAAGCGCTGCAGCACATCGAGCAGCTGGCGGACGTCCTCAAAATGAAGGCCGGTCGTCGGCTCATCCAAAATATAGAACGTCTTGCCCGTCTGGCGTCGATGAAGCTCCTTGGCGAGCTTCACACGCTGCGCCTCGCCGCCCGAGAGCGTCGTAGCGGGCTGGCCCAGGCTCACGTAGCCCAAGCCTACATCGTACAGCGTCTGGAGCTTGCGCTTAATCTGCGGGATATTCCCAAAGAAGGCCAGTGCCTCGGTGACGCTCATGTCGAGCACGTCCGAGATGGTCTTACCACGGTAGGTGACCTCAAGCGTCTCGCGGTTATAGCGTTTGCCGCCGCAGACCTCACAGGGGACATAGATATCGGGAAGGAAGTGCATCTCGATCTTAATTTGTCCGTCGCCCTTGCATGCTTCGCAGCGACCGCCGCTCACGTTAAAGGAGAAACGTCCCGGCGAGTAGCCGCGCGCCTTCGACTCCGGCGTACTCGCAAACAGCGCGCGAAGATCATCCCACAGGCCAATGTACGTAGCAGGGTTGGAACGCGGCGTGCGGCCAATCGGCGACTGGTCGATATCGATAACCTTATCGATACACTCGATGCCCTCGATTTTCTTATACGGACCCACAGGGCGCGTCGAACGGTGAATGGCATTCGTAAGGGCAGGTGCGATAGTGTCGGTAACCAGGGAGCTCTTACCCGATCCCGACACGCCGGTAACGACCGTAAGCGTACCAAACTCGATCTTGGCGGTAACGTTTTTGAGGTTGTTGGCGCGGGCGCCCGTGATCTTAAGGCAGCCGCGACCGGGCTTGCGCCGTTCATCAGGCACCCGGATCATTCGTTTGCCGGTCAGATAAGCGCCCGTCATCGACTCGGGACACGCCATGATATCGGCAGGCGTTCCCGCCGCGACTACGTGTCCGCCGTTCACGCCCGCGCCGGGGCCCATGTCGATCACATAGTCGGCAGCACGAATCGTATCCTCATCATGCTCGACGACGATGACGGTATTGCCGATATCGCGTAGGCGCTCAAGCGTCTTGATCAGGCGCTCGTTATCGCGCTGATGGAGGCCAATCGATGGCTCGTCCAAAATGTACAGAACACCCATGAGGCCGGCGCCGATCTGCGTTGCCAGGCGAATGCGCTGGGCCTCGCCTCCGGAAAGCGTCGCCGAGGCACGATCGAGGGTCAGATAGTCGAGTCCGACATCGACCAGAAAACGCAGGCGCTCCAAGATTTCCTTGACGATGCGTCCGCCGATAAACTGTTGGCGCTCGGTGAGTTCCAGGCCCTCAAAAAACTCGAGCGACTCACGGCACGACAGACAACAAACCTCGTAAATGGACTTGCCGCCCACGGTGACGGCGAGCATCTCGGGGCGCAAACGAGCGCCGTGGCAGCTCGAGCACGGCTCCTCGCGGATGTACTTCTCCAAGCGCGCCTTGGTGTTCTCATTCGTCGTCTCGGTATAGCGCTCGTACAGGATATTGCGCACACCCGAGAACTTGGTGTCCCACTGGCTGCGGCGCCCATCGAGCTTTTGATAGTCGACCGAAATCTTCTGGTCGCCCATGCCGTCTAAAAACGCACGACACACCCGCGGAGGCAGATCCTCCCACGGCGTATCGACGCTCACCTTAAAGTGTTTGCAGACCGCAGCGAAAATCTGCGGATAGTAGTTAGAGTTGCCAAACAGGCTGCCAAAGACCCCGTCGGCGATCGACTTCGAGGGGTCTTCGATTAGGGCCTCGGCATCGACCGTCTTCTTAAAGCCCAGGCCATCGCACTCGGGGCACGCGCCATAGGGCGCGTTGAACGAGAAATCACGCGGCTGCAGGTCATCGATGGAGTGTCCATGCTCCGGGCACGCTAACGCCAGCGAATACTCCAGCAACTCGCCTTCGGTCCCCTCGGGAGCGTCGCGGTCGGGCAGCAAGTATACGTTCACATTGCCGTGCGCCAGCGCAGTCGCCTGTTCAACGGACTCGGCAATACGGCCCAGCGAGTTCTCGCGAATCACGATGCGGTCGACCACGACCTCGATATCGTGCTTGAATTTCTTATCCAAATCGATAGGGTCATCAAGCGAGCGAACCTCGCCGTCGACACGCACGCGGCTAAAGCCCTCGGCGCGAAGGTCCTCAAACAGCTTGGTGTACTCGCCTTTTCGCCCGCGCACCACCGGTGCCAGCACAAACGCGCGGCGGCCCTCCCCCGCCGCCAGGACCTTATCGGCGACCTGGTCGGTCGTCTGGCGCTCAATGACGCGGCCGCATTCGGGACAGTGCGGGGTGCCCACACGGGCGAACAGCAGACGCAGATAGTCATAAATCTCGGTTACGGTGCCAACCGTCGAGCGAGGGTTTTTAGATGTCGTCTTTTGGTCGATCGACACCGCCGGCGAAAGGCCGTCGATTGAATCCAAGTCGGGTTTGTCCATCTGGCCCAAGAACTGGCGCGCATAACTCGACAGGCTTTCCACGTAGCGACGCTGACCCTCGGCATAGATCGTGTCAAACGCCAGCGAGCTCTTGCCCGAGCCCGAAAGACCGGTAATGACCACGAGCTCGTCGCGCGGGATGGAAACATCGATATTGCGCAGGTTGTGTTCGCGCGCACCACGGATAACGATAGAAGAATCAGACATGGAAGCTCCTTGCCTCCTATAACCTCAAATCACACTGTCGATGAGTTTAACGCACTCAACGCGCACAGATGTTCGTAATACAAGATTCGCAGACCTTTTGCTTTGCGTGTCGGGTGCTATGTTTCTCGAAATGCCGTGGAAAGGTTAGAGTAATCTAAAACTGAACTTAATTTGCTGTAACAGAGGAACGTCCATGACCGAAGATATCCCCCTTGAAATCACTTCGAGTGGCATGGCCAATCTGCCCATATTCATCGCCGTCCTTATCGTGGCCGCCGTCGTCGTGCGCGTGTATTTTTCAATCAGACACAACGAAAAACCGCCCATTGCCCGCGTCTTTTGGTGCGCGATGCTCCTCATCCCGCTCGGCATGGTAGCTGCATGGATTACGAATCAATTGCTCGTAAATGAGGACTGTTCCCTATGGGTCCTTTCTTATTCGGCGCTCGGTGCTGCCGCCGTCATACTTCTTGTCGAGCCCTTGGTTTCGGGACTTATCGACCAAACCGATCTTGCGACGGGAACGGTTGCCTGTATTTGCCGCGACATCCTTGTCGTCGCCGCTGTTTCAGCGCTCTCGTTCGTTTCACTCGAAATTGCCTGCAACGAAACGTTCTATCGCATTCCCGCCAACTCATTCGGGTTTTCCGTTGGGCTGCTCGCGACGGTTCTGCTCTCCCTTTATTTGCTGGGACAGCATCATGGAGGCGTCATGGCCCTCGTGCCCGTCGTCTGTTGCACCCTTGGCATTGCCGAGCACTTCGTCATAACGTTTAAAGGCGAGGCCATCCTGCCGAGCGACATTTTGGCATTGGGCACCGCAATGGAAGTAAGTGAGGGATATGAGTTCACCTTCACTGCAGGAATCGTAACCTCACTCGCCCTGCTGGAGATTTCCCTGGGGCTTCTTTCGCTTATCCGACCGCGAAAGCTCCGTACGCCCGCCCATGTCTTCCCCGCAATCGCCGCTAACCTCTGCGCTTTTCTGCTAGTGACCGTTGTGGGGCTCTTGGGCTTTTCCAACATCGACTTGGAGCAGTCGCTGGATTTTGGATTTGACCGTTGGCAGCCCATCACCACGTATGCGTCTCAGGGTTTTATCACTTCGTTCACCGAAATGGTCAACGAGTTGCCCATTGAAAAGCCCGAAGACTATACGCCCGATGAGGCGCAGAGCATCGAACAGGAGCTCGCCGCCGCCTACGACAGCACGTATGGCTCGAGCGAGCAGCGCGCGGCGGCCGTTGCCCAGTTCAATGAAATCAAGCCGACGATTGTTGCCGTCATGAACGAGAGTTTTAGCGACCTTTCGTGCTTTGAGCAGCTCCAGGCGGCCGGGTACACCGGTCCCGCATTCTACAACTCGCTTCCCGACACACTTGTTCGCGGCACCATGCTCGCTTCGGTCACCGGTGGCGGAACGGCGAACTCCGAATTCGAATTTTTGACCGGAGCGACAACGGCCTTTGTCGGATTAGGCAAAATCCCCTATCAGCTGTATCAGATGAATAGTGTCAACAGCCTGGCAAAGGACCTTAAAGAGCTTGGGTATAGTACTACTGCTATGCACCCGCAAAACCCCGTCAACTACCATCGAGATAAAATCTATCAGCAGCTGGGTTTTGGAGACTTTCTTTCAATCGGCGATTTCGAAGGTGCGCCCTATTACCATGCCGGCGTATGCGACTACGCCACCTACGACAAGATACTCGACCTGCTCAGAACCGACGAAGCCCCGCAGTTCATCTTTGACGTCACGATGCAAAATCACGGCGGCTACGACTATGGCACCGTTCCCGCCGAAGAGCTGACAAACTATTGGGTCGAGGGAGCCAGCGAGGGCGCCAATAGCGCGCTCAATACCTATCTCACCTGCATCAATGCATCCGACCGGGACCTCGAGTACTTTATCAATGAGCTCCGCAATATCGGCAGACCGGTTGTTCTTGTCTTTTTTGGCGACCATCAGCCGAGCGCCGCAACGACTCTCAACGACGAGCTGTACCCTCAGGAAGATACGGCAAGCCACGCTTTCCGTATCTATCAGTCGACCTATTTCGTCTGGGCCAACTATGAAATCGCCGGCAATACCGAGCTCAACGTCTACGACACCGTCGGGGCAAACGAGATTGCAGCTATTACCCTTAATAAGATCGGCGCCCCGCTCACTGACTATCAAAAGGCCCTGCTTGCAACAAGGTCAGATGTGCCCACCATCAATGTCGCCGGCTATATTGGTGCCGACGGACTGCGCTACGACTTGGAATCTGAAGACAGCCCATACGCCTCGACGATCGACAAGCTGCAGCGCATGCAATACCTCGAGTTCGCCAGCAAAGTTCAGTAAGCCCGCCCATTCGCTTGGACCCATCGTATTGCAAGCACGCTCGGCCCAAATGCATCGCAAATGACTCCCGCTCGCAAACGAGGGTACAATGACGCTCGTGTCACACCGCGGGGCTCCGGCCCCAACATATACAAAGGAGTCATACATGGGTTGCGAGCACGCACAAGCAGCCGGCGGACAATCAACGCCGTCGCAATTTGAAGAGAATACGCTGTCGGAGGTCAAGCGCGTTATCGCTGTGCTTTCCGGCAAGGGAGGCGTCGGCAAGTCGTTTGTGACGGGCGCCATCGCAACCGAGCTCGCCCGCCGCGGCAACAAGGTTGGCATTCTCGACGCCGACATCACCGGCCCCTCCATCCCCAAAATGTTCGGCATGAGCGGACGCCATGTCCATGCCCTCGGCAACCTCATGCTGCCCGAGATCTCCGAGCACGGCGTCAAGGTCATGAGCTCCAACCTGTTGCTCCAAAACGAAACCGATCCCGTCCTTTGGCGTGGCCCGGTTATCGCGGGCGCCATCAGGCAATTCTGGAGCGAGACCTCGTGGGGCCCCATCGACTACCTGCTGGTCGATATGCCTCCGGGAACGGGTGACGTCGCGCTCACCGTTTTCCAATCGCTGCCCGTCGATGGCATCGTCATCGTCACGAGCCCGCAAGACTTGGTCTCGATGATCGTCGCCAAGGCAGTCAACATGGCCGAGAAGATGAACGTCCCTATTCTGGGCATTGTCGAGAACATGAGCTATATCGAGTGCCCCGACTGCGGCAAGAAGATCGAGGTCTTTGGTAAGAGCAAGCTCCCCGAAGTCGCCGAGCGCTACAACCTCGACATCTTGGGTCAGCTTCCCATCAATCCGTCACTCGCCGAGGCCTGCGATAAGGGTGAAGTCGAGACCGCACTGCCCGATGACATGCTGCCCAAGGCCGTCTCCGCCGTTGAGGCCATCGCCCCGCACAAGACAGACGAGGCCTAAGTGAACGCAAGCGCCTTCTATGACGTCTTGGTGATCGGCGGCGGGGCCTCGGGCCTCGCCGCCGCCATTACGGCGGCGCGTGTCGACAAAAGGGTCTGCGTCGTCGAGCGCGACGTCGCCTGCGGTCTCAAGCTGCTCGCAACCGGAAACGGCCGCTGCAACCTCTCAAACGAATCCATCGACATTCGGCGATATAACCGCCCCGCCTTTGTCGAATCCATCATGGGCCCCCAACCCGAGCAAGATCTCGAGAGTTTTTTCTCCTCGCTGGGCATCATGACGATCCGTGAGGAAGGCCGCCTATACCCGCGCTCCCTTCGCGCCGAGTCGGTTCGCGATGCACTCCTCAATGCATGCGAGCGTTTGGGCATCACCCTACTCTGCGGAACTAACGTCATTGCGGCTCATAAGGCTTCCGAAGGCTGGACGCTTCAGATCGACCGTCCCGCTCATGTACTCAAACCCAAAAAGCACGGCGACCGAAAGACGGAGCTCCGTTCGCTTCGAAAGGCGTTAGCCGATACTCCTCGCACGAGCGATGCCCTGCAGGCAAGGGCCGTGGTTATCGCTACGGGCGGCAACCCCACCGGCATCGCCGAGGTGTTTAGCCTTCCCTTGACGCCCCTGCGCCCCGTCCTGTGCCCCGTATCGGCATCAGTCGTCGGCGACCGGACGGCACTCGGAACTCTGGATGGTCTGCGCGTCCGAGCCCGCTTAACGCTCTCGCGCAGCCACGAAGAGCTCTGGCGAGAAGATGGCGAAGTGCTGTTCCGTGCCTTCGGCATCTCAGGCGTCGCCGCCTTCAATCTCTCTCGCCGTATCAACCAGGGCGACACTGTTCTGATCGACTTCTTTCCAGATTTCTCCAAAGATGAGCTGCTCGATACGCTCGAGCAGCGTGTCAACGTGCTCGGCGATTTTTCGCCCCGAAACTCCCACTGGCTTGACGGCATGCTCGCCCCGCAGCTCTCACACGTCGTCTGTACGGCATTCGAGCGGTGCCATCCCGGCTCGCGCGATGTCATCCACCTGGTCTCAATCCTCAAGCTCTTTAAACTGTCCGTCGAAGGGACGGCAGAGGAGCGCTCAGCACAGGTCACGCGTGGCGGCATATCTATCGAGTGCGTCTCGACACCCAATCTTTACGTGAACAGCACCACAGGCGCCCCGCTTTACGTCTGCGGAGAACGCGCTCGACATCGACGCCGATTGCGGAGGCTTTAACCGTTGCGTGGGCCTGGATCTCGGGTATTCGCGCTGCAAGCAGCCTGTAGCCGCGCAGTCTATAATCAAAAACGCATTCGGGCCGTCTGGGATACCGGACGGCCTCTTTCTTGCCTCTAAGGAGACCTCGATGATCGAAATCACCCAAGTCAACGCGACGCTCGATGAGGCCGGCGACGAAAACGCCTGCCTTGCTATTGGCAGACGCGCCGTCAAACGAGCCCTGCGATGCGAGGATTCCCAGATTAAAGCCATTGAGCTCCATCGCAAGTCAATCGACGCCCGTAAAAAGCGAGATGTTCATTTTATTTTGAGCTTTCGAGTTGAGCTGACAAGCTCCCGACTCGAACAGGAAGTGGTCGACCGCGTCGCCGAGCGCAACCGCTCGCGCATCCGCATGGTTGACGGCGAGGCTCCTTCATTCCCCAACCCCGTCCCGAATGCACCCAAGGGGCGTCCCGTCGTTGTCGGCGCCGGTTGCGCCGGTCTCTTCGCCGCCCTGACCCTTGCCGAAGCGGGCCTTAAACCCCTGCTCATCGAGCGCGGCGACCCGGCATTTCGCCGCTCACATGCGATCGACCTCTTTCTAAAGGAGCGCATCCTCGACCCCGAGAGCAATATCCAGTTTGGTCTGGGCGGCGCGGGGACCTTCTCGGACGGCAAGCTCAATACGGGAACCAAAAATCCCGCCCATCGCCTTATCCTCGAGACCTTCGTCGAAGCGGGCGCTCCCCGCGATATTCTATGGGATGCAAAACCGCATATTGGCTCCGACATCCTCCCCGCCGTCGTTACCAGCATCTCCCAGCGCATTGAACAGCTCGGAGGAACCGTTCGCTATCGAGCGAAACTCGTTGACATTCACACTGACACATCTGGCGCCATTGTCGGTATCGACATCCAGTCGTCCCACGACGCGACAAGCGAGTCAATCAACACAAAGCATCTCATCCTTGCTTGCGGTCATTCTGCCCGCGACGTATTCGAGGTTCTCAAAACCCATGATGTCGCCCTCGCTCAAAAGACGTTTGCCATGGGCGTTCGCGTCGAACACCCGCAGTGTGATATCGATCGGGCGCAATATGGCCCCGCGGCGGGTCATCCCGCGCTCGGAGCAGCCCCCTATAAGCTCGTTACCCATCTTCCCAACGGCCGCAGCGTATTCTCATTCTGCATGTGTCCTGGCGGACAGGTTGTCGCAGCCTCTTCAGAGCCCGGCCATCTGTGCGTCAACGGCGCCAGTCTCAACGCCCGCGCCGGCCGCAACGCAAACGCCGCTCTCCTCGTTAACGTCACGCCCGACGATCTCCCCAGCGACGATCCTCTTGCAGGCGTAGAACTCCAGCGCATTTGCGAGCGGGCTGCCTATCGCCTTGGCGGCTCCAACTGGAACGCACCGGCACAGCTCGTCGGCGATTTCCTTGCAGAACGCGCCAGCACGACATGCGGCAAGGTAAAGCCCACCTATCCGCTCGGCGTGACTTGGACAGCAATCGATGAGTCATTGCCGCAACATATCATCGAGTCGCTTCGTCTGGGAATTCCCTTACTCGGCAAAAAACTGCGTGGCTACGACCATCCCGATGCCGTCCTCACCGGTGTTGAGACACGCTCGAGCTCTCCGGTCACCGTTACTCGAGACCGTCAATGCCACGCTGTATCGACCCCGGGGCTCTACCCTTGCGGCGAGGGGGCCGGATATGCCGGAGGAATCATGAGCGCAGCTACCGATGGCATCCGTTGCGCCGAAGCCCTGATCGCAGACCTCTAGCGCACGAATTCCAGCACGCAAAAGACACAGGCCCCGAGCTCCACAGGGAACTCGGGGCCTGTTCGCTATTTCTTAAACCGTGCACCCTGGCGTTTTCTGCCCGATGCGAACGTGGAACCCTTGCGGGCCTGCGAACGTAAGCGCTCGATCGTCTCGTCCTCAGACGCACCCTCGAGCATCGCCCGAATCTGAACGACAGCATCGCGCAGGCGCGCCGCCTCCTCAAAGTCCATGGCGGCAGAAGCGTTGCGCATATCCTCTTCCATGGTTTCGACGATCCGCACAAGCTCGTCATGCGGCAGTTCTTCCAACTGCTCCGCAAGTGTCTGCTCGGGTGCCACCGTTTCCGGCACGCCGCCCTCGCCCGACTCATCGGGCGTATAGAATGCGCCATGGCCAAGGGAGTCGCCCTTCGAGCGCCCCTTGGAACCCACAGTCTTTTCGGCCTCGGCAATAAAGCTCGAAATGTCGTTAATGGCCTTGCGGACCGTCTTGGGCACAATGCCATGCTCTTCGTTATATGCCATCTGAATCTCGCGACGGCGCTGCGTCTCCTCGATGGCTTCTTTCATCGAATCGGTCACAACGTCTGCATACATGATGACCTCGCCGTCGGCATTACGGGCCGCACGGCCAATCGTCTGAATCAACGAACGGCGATTGCGCAAGAAGCCTTCCTTGTCAGCGTCGAGAATTGCCACCAGCGAGACCTCGGGGAGATCCAGACCCTCGCGGAGCAGGTTGATGCCAACGAGAACATCAATCTTTCCCTCGCGCAGCGTTCGCAGGATCTCGACACGGTCCATCGTCGCCGTATCGGAGTGCATGTAGTTGACCTTAATGCCGGCATCGAGCAGGTGATCGGTCAGATCCTCGGCCATGCGCTTGGTCAGCGTGGTCACCAGCACGCGCTCCTTACGGGCCACGCGCTCGCGAATCTCGTCCTCAAGATCGTCAATCTGGCCTCGGACCGGACGAACGTCGATTTTGGGATCGAGCAGGCCGGTCGGTCGAATGATCTGTTCAACATCGTTTTGACTCACACGCAACTCATAGTCGCCTGGCGTGGCCGAGACGTAAATGAACTGCGGAATCCTCGCCTCAAACTCATCGAAACGAAGCGGGCGGTTATCGAGCGCCGACGGAAGACGAAAACCATGCTCAACAAGCGTAACTTTGCGCGAACGGTCGCCTTCGTGCATACCGCGAATCTGCGGCACCGTCACATGGCTCTCGTCGATGATGCAAAGCATATCCTTGGGGAAGTAGTCAATCAAGGTAAACGGCGGTTCACCCGGCTTACGTCCATCCAGATGGCGCGAGTAGTTTTCGATGCCGTTGCAAAAGCCCATCGTCTCGAGCATCTCGAGGTCATAATCGGTCCGCTGCTGCAGACGTTGCGCCTCGAGCAACTTGTCGGTCGCCTTGAGCTCCGCCACGCGCTTCTCGCACTCTTCGCTGATTGATTTCAGGGCCGCCTTGACCTTTGGCTTCTCGGTCACGTAGTGCGAAGCCGGCCACACGGGAATCGCTTCGTACTCACGTAGCATTTCGCCGGTGACCTCATCGATCTCGGCAATCAGCTCGACCTCGTCGCCAAAGAACTCAAAGCGCAACGGATGCTCGGCATAGGGCGGATATACGTCGACAACATCGCCGCGCACGCGGAAGGTGCCACGTGCCAGGTCATAGTCATTGCGGTCGTATTGAATGTCAATGAGCGCATGGATGAAGTCGTCGCGCTCGAGCGGCACCTTCTTATCGACGTTCGGCGCCAGGCCCGCATAGTCCTCGGGAGAACCGATGCCATAGATGCACGAGACCGATGCGACGACAATCACATCCCGTCGAGAAAGCAGCGATGCCGTCGCCTGATGGCGCAGCATCTCGACCTCCTCGTTAATCGAGGAGTCTTTCTCGATATACGTATCACTCTGCGGTACATATGCCTCGGGCTGATAGTAGTCGTAGTACGAGACGAAGTAGACCACGGCGTTGTTGGGAAAGAATTCTTTGAGCTCGCTCGCGAGCTGGGCGGCGAGGGTTTTGTTGGGGGCCATGACCAGCGTTGGCTTACCGAGAGCTTCGATGGTCTTGGCCATGGTAAAGGTCTTGCCCGAGCCGGTTACGCCCAGCAAAACCTGATAGCGGTCTCCGTCCCTCACACCCTGCACAAGCGACTCAATGGCCTTTGGCTGGGAACCTGCAGGCTCATAGGGAGACACGACCTCAAACGGCACCTCAGAGCCCTCAACGCCAAAGCGTTTGAGCTCTCCGCCAACACGCTCAACTTCAAAATCCGCCATGGATACTCCTAACTCATACATCTGCAGTATACGCAGGCGGCAGGCATAGTCCTATACGAACCGGTCGGGATAGAGGGTCTTATAGCGAACCCAGGCATTATTGACACGAATCAAATAAGCTTGCGTCTCGGGGAAGGTAATCGCGTTATGGAGCGATGTGTTTTGCTGCGCCCACCCATCGACATTGCCCATTCCGGCATTGTAAGCAGCAATAGCGCTATCCGTCGAGCCATTGAAATATGTCAGCAGGTACGAGAGATATGCGCACCCAAATTCAATATTCGAAGCGGGGTCATTCAGGTTATCGGCAGAATACTCGTCCCCGTCGACAAGGCCCTTGGCGATCATATCCTGAGCGGTTTCGGGCATAAGTTGCATGAGACCTTGGGCGCCCTGGTTTGATTCCGCCTCGGGATCCCAGTTTGATTCCGACTTGATGACGGCACATACCAGATACGGATCGAGATTATGCGAAATGCTGGACTGCTTTACATACGCCTCATAGTCAATCGGATAGAACGGTTTAAAGAAAGCGGCGGGAGCACACGAGTAAACGAGCGAGATAAGGCCAAAGACGAAAACGACAGTCAGGGGCACAAGGCGATACCACGTAAAGAAGCGCGTCTTAGGCATCTGTCGTCCCCTTATCCGTAGCGTCCATAAGGCCATGGCGGGCAAGCCATGCGTCCAGTTGTACAAAGAGCGAGCTATCGCCCGCCGCGTTATCAATCACGGTAGTGGCTAGACTGCAAAGCGAAGACTCATCGGGCTGGCAAGCACAGCGAGCATCAAAATCGGATGTCTCCATACCACGGTGAATAGCGCGTTCGCGACGGACCTCCAAAGGAGCGCTAACAACCATAATTTCATCCGCAAGGCCAAAGGCGTCCTCAAAGCCAGCTGGAGCAGATACTTCGACCGCCGCAAAGGGATAGCGAGGAGTCGAAACCGTACAGCAGACAGGATCGAGAATCCTCAGCGAAAGCTGCTCAATGAGAACGGGGTGCACAATGCTATTGAGCCTTGCAACCGCATCAGGAGAGGCAAAAGCTCGAGAAGCGAGGATGTTACTTCGAACGCCGCCCTCCTCGTCCAAAATATCCCAGCCAAACTCTTCAGCAAGAGCATTGACGATATCCGACCCCGGCACGTACAGCGATTTGGCAAGAACGTCTAAATCAATAAGCAGGGCTCCGCGAGATTCCAGATAGCGGCAGGCAGTCGATTTACCCGAAGCAATATTGCCCAAAACAAAAACGGTAAACATCAAGCCCTCCCTAACGTCAATGCGAGATATTATCGCGCAAATACAAAGCGACAGTTCAAAAAACAGCCAAACAGTAAGAGAGTCAAAAGAAGGGCCCGTTCACAAGGGACAGCTTGTATATAACGCAAAAAAGGGGGAGGCCGCGAGGCCTCCCCCGTTCTGCAGTTTCGATGACGGCTCGGTGCCGTCCACCGGTCAGCGGCGCCCTGGCCTCCCACGGGCTGGCCCCGCAGTACTCTCGGCGCGATGGGGCTTAGCTT
>ENA-OQMY01000042-OQMY01000042.1-human-gut-metagenome-genome-assembly--contig:-NODE-42-length-46733-cov-6.028559_pt1 | contig 46733 bp, 41 predicted proteins | sample MGYA00242623_ERZ504868 | MGnify/ENA primary metagenome ERZ504868 (study PRJEB26092, sample SAMD00036386) | human gut metagenome | host: Homo sapiens | study: EMG produced TPA metagenomics assembly of...
ACAGGTCTCGATATGATATGCATAGGATTTCAAACGTTCCAGATATTCATGCAATTCTTCGTATTGTTTTTGTTGAATGCTTTTTCTATGACCACGTCCGGAAACGAAAGAAGTTTCATCTAGTCCAGTTGTTTCTTTGTACATCGTAAGTAATTCAGAGACATAGTCAACCGCGTACGCTTCACGCTTTTCAAATTTTATTCCGAGATATCCAAGTACTTCCAGATTCATAGCATCAATCAAGAGTGAAATCTTGTCAAAGACTTTCTGCCGGTTTTTCACACACGATTTTTTCCATACCCAGGTATATCGATTGGCATTTGCCTCAATTTTTGTCCCGTCAATGTATGTATGCTGCAGATCCACGTGATCTTTGGCAAAAATATATGAATTAATGTCTTCAAATATCTGCTCGATAGAATCGGTTAGTTCGTTTCGGATTAAGTTTCCAAATGTAGCAAAAGAAGGTGTTTTCATGCCATCAAGAAGATACATGTAACGAATGTCATTACGGCAGAGCTTTTCTATTTCTCGTAAGGAGCAGATGCCGTTTTCCATAAAGGCAAAAAGTATTACTTTAATGAGTTTTTGAGCATCACATCTTGGGCGACCTGTTTTATAGCCTTTCTCTACAAAATATCTGGATAGGTCAATGTGATCCATAACCTCACAAAAAGTGTATACCGGATCGGAAATATCGATCAATTTTTCGATTTCTAATGGTAATTTCAGCTGACGCATAGTATAATTACCATTGGTATTGTTATTTAGTAGCATAATTAATTATACCAAAAAATCGCTCAGACCTCACGGTCTGGGCGATTTTTCTGTCAGGGGAGTTTTTTTACAGCCCCTTTTGCAAATAAACTGTGAAGCAGTTATCCAGTTATCCGGTGCAGAGCTGTGTAGAGAATGCAGATTGTGGATATCCGCCTGACAAAGCTATTATTTCGTGTGCATAAGCCAGATAAATCCGAAGGCCGGGATTTCTACAGCCTGTGCGTCTCTCTGAACTCCAGTGAGAAGATCTGTGTAGGTACCGTCCTGTTCGTTGATCCAGGCTACCTTATCCTGGTCGCTGAAGTTGTAGATGCAGATCAGCTTTTCTTTGGAGGTTTCTCTTACCAGGGCAAGGAGAGCTTTTTCCCAGGTTTCCAGTGTATGTGCAGAAACTTCAGGTGCAAATACCGAATGGCTGGCACGGATGGATTCCAGCTGTTCAAGGCTGTTGAAAATGCGTCCCTGGATCGTTTCGGCATCGGCTCTGTTCCGGGCAAGTGCCCAGTTGAAACGTCCATTGTGGAGCCAGCGAGGATCAGCTGCTTTGGAAATGTCTGTTTTATAGGTGTAGTCATTCAGCTGTCCGACCTCGTCACCGCTTCGAAGTACCGGAATTCCGGGGAGGGAAAGAAGCAATGCATGAAGTGCTACGTCATAGCGGATTCCCCGGCTGACACCCTCCATATTTCCTTCATAATCAAAACGCTCGATTCCTGCAAGAGATGCGGTTGTTCCGCAGAGCTCGGATTCCTCGGTTTCCGGATTTACATAAATTTCACCCCGGGCAAAGGAATCAGGGAAAATACCTGCCAGGAATTCATTCAGATAATCTCTGTGAGGCCCTTCTGTGATAAAGCTTCCTTTCAGGAAATCATAGTCCAGATTCCAGCGTACCGTGTTGCGGTTACGGAGGTAATTCTGGAATACCGGTGCCTGCGGAAGGTCTGCAGCTCTGTCGATTCCCCGGCGGAGAAGGGCAGTGTCCTTTGTGGCAACGGTATGCCAGAGATCGGACATCAGCTGGGTGCTGTTTACAATGTGAAGTTCCGGCATATCGGAAGTTCCGCCAAATGCAGCAGCCTCTGCAGGTGGGCGGTCTGTTTCGCCAAGGAGAAGAATTCCGGGGCATACGATCTCACACACCATTCGGGTCATACGCAGCAGAGAGTGAAGCTTCCAGAGATTTTCTTCCGGCATCATCGGAAGGATACCAAGGCTGAATACAGAAGCACCTTCATTTGCAAGCTCCAGGATCTGAAGAAGCATTGCATTGAAATAAGCCGGAGTCTGGAGCACACATGGCGCACCGGACTGTGGGTCATCCACAGAAAGACTTAACGGGATCTCAAGAGCCAGGCGGATACCTGCTTTCCTACAGTTAGCTGCAAGTGTGTACAGATCTTCGGAGGTTCCGATCTCCGGGATAATGCGAAGAGAGCAGTTGGAGGTTGCCTGGAAAAGATCTGTCAGGTACAGAGTGTCTGCTTTGCATTCACTGATATAGTCCAGTTTATCGGACAGCCCGGAAAGAGTATCTGCGAAGTCAGCAGGATTTACAGCCATTCCGGTGAAAGTAGTCTTACGGAACCAATCAGGATCTGCAGCGCAGTTCTGGTCGGCTTCCTTCATGGAAAGAGAACGCTCACGGTAGATTTCTTTCATCTTTTTTGTGAGGCTTGAGAATGTGCCGGTAACTTCCGGGTGATCGCGGAACAGTTCGCAGTAAAGCCATTTCAGATCATTGTAGTAGTGTTTCAGACGTTTCTCGTAGAGGGCATCGTAAGCTGTGTCCTCCTTGGAAGTTTCGACTTTCAGAGGCTCGGTCTTGGAAGTAGTAACTTTCGCCGGCTCAGTCTTGGAAGTCTCGACCTTGATCGGTTCGGTCTTGGAAGTCTCAACCTTGATCGGCTCGGTCTTGGAAGTCTCGACCTTGATCGGTTCGGTCTTGGAAGTCTCAACCTTGATCGGCTCGGTCTTGGAAGTCTCGACCTTGATCGGTTCGGTCTTGGAAGTCTCGACCTTGATCGGTTCGGTCTTGGAAGTCTCGACTTTGATCGGTTCAATCTTGGAAGTCTCGACCTTGATCGGTTCGGTCTTGGAAGTCTCGACTTTGATCGGTTCAGTTTTGGAAGTTTCGACTTTAAGCGTTTCCTTCTTTACGGTTTCAAGTTTTTTCACTTCGGCTTTAGCATTTTCAACAGATTTGGCAGCACTGGAACTGGTGCCGGCAGCAGAGGTATTTTTTTTCAGTTGCTTTTCTTTTTTTGCCTGCATGGCAGCTTTCTTTTTCTGGAGTCTTTTTGTTGACATATAGAGTTCCTCCTTAGATAAAATGATATTTTCGGTATAAAAATGTAAACTCTCTCACCGGAGAGAGAAACAGAGCTACAGCTTATGAAAAACAGGACGGCGGTTTTTAAATACAGCATAATAGGAAAAACCACATTCACGGAGAACATCAGCCGCCTTGTCAAAAGCATAGCCGATCTTATCCGGAGTATGGGCATCTGCACCGATGGTGATGATCTCACCGCCAAGCTCACGGTAACGTCGGATAATATTGACACAGGGATTCGGTTCACCAAGCCCGTAGTGATAACCGCCTGTGTTCAGCTCGATTCCCACATTTTTGCGGATCAATGTCCGCAGGATCTCGTCCAGGATCTCCTTATATCGTCCGTAAGAATACTGACGGTTCTGATTTGGACCATAACGTACTACATAGTCGATATGTCCGTACACATCCATCTCGTCAAAAGCAGCGATATTTTCCAGGATGGATTCAAAATATTCCATGTAGCATGCGGATTCCTTACGGCCCTCAAAATAAGAAGGATAATAAGGATCGTATCCGTGCACCACATGGGAGGAACCAATAACGAAATCAAAGGGAACTTCTTTCAGAAGATCGGAAAAAGATTCTGCAAGCTGAGGCTGAAGTCCAAGCTCGATCCCGAAGTTAACCTGAATCTGGTCTTTAAAAGCATCCGCAAGACTCTCAAGTTTCTGACGGTATGCAGGGATGTTCAGGGAAAAATCAAGATTTTCCGGAGTATCGGGATAATCCGGATCAAAATGTTCAGTAAAACAGATTCCCGTGAGACCCTGGTCTGCGGCAGTCTGGATCATTTCTTCCATCGGTGTATCGGAATCTGCGGAAAAAGAGGAGTGCATATGGCAGTCCCATAAAATTTTCTGGTCCATTTTGTACCTCCATATTCAAGCCTTTATATTCTGTGACAATGATCGTATCTGCCTGTTATGAATCCGGGAAAGTCAAACTCCCAGCGGGAATATAGATATCCGTTTTGGGAATCAGCAGGACAGAACTTTCTATCAGAGAATTATAGCACATTTTTCAGAAATTTTCTTAATATTTATTTTAATGTTCTTTTTTATAAATAGCTCTTGAATTTTTGTTTGGAATTAGGTACAATATGAAACAGGTTGATGTTTCTTTAACAAAGGAACGATTTAAATCACCATTCAATTCATAGGAGGAATTTATCATGGCAGTAAAAGTTGCAATTAATGGTTTTGGACGTATCGGTCGTCTTGCATTCCGTCAGATGTTTGGAGCAGAAGGATTTGAGATCGTAGCAATCAACGATCTTACATCTCCTAAGATGCTTGCTCACTTATTAAAATATGATTCTACACAGGGAAGATATGCTCTTGCTGATAAAGTAACAGCAGGCGAGGATTCCATCACAGTAGACGGAAAAGAGATCAAAATCTATGCTAAGGCTAACGCTGCAGAGCTTCCATGGGGAGAGATCGGTGTAGACGTAGTTCTTGAGTGCACAGGTTTCTACACATCCAAAGACAAAGCTCAGGCTCATATCGATGCAGGTGCTAAGCACGTAGTTATTTCCGCTCCGGCTGGAAACGACCTTAAGACAATCGTTTACAACGTAAACCATCAGGGTCTTACAAACGAGGACAAGATCATCTCCGCAGCTTCCTGTACAACAAACTGCCTTGCACCAATGGCTAAGGCTCTTAACGATCTTGCACCGATCAAATCCGGTATCATGTGCACAATCCACGCTTACACAGGCGATCAGATGACACTTGACGGACCGCAGAGAAAAGGCGATCTGAGAAGATCCCGTGCAGCTGCAGTTAACATCGTTCCGAACAGCACAGGTGCTGCTAAAGCTATCGGACTTGTTATCCCAGAGCTTAACGGCAAACTTATCGGTTCTGCACAGCGTGTACCTACCCCAACAGGTTCTACAACAATCCTTACAGCAGTAGTTGAAGGAAACGTTACTAAAGAGCAGATCAACGCAGCTATGAAAGCAGCTTCCAATGAGTCCTTCGGATACAACGAGGATGAGATCGTATCCAGCGATATCGTTGGTATGAGATTTGGTTCCCTCTTCGATGCTACTCAGACAATGGTACTTCCACTTGAGAATGGCACAACAGAGGTTCAGGTAGTTTCCTGGTATGACAACGAGAACTCCTACACAAGCCAGATGGTTCGTACAATCAAGCACTTCGGAAAACTTCTGAACGCTTAATTTTCTGCGAACGGGTGTAGAAGAATAGACTCAGAAAGGGTCCGGTCTGAAGAGGACCGGGCCCTTTTTTTCCAAAAGACCAAACAAAAAAATGTCTGAGGAATGACTGTTAACAGAGCGGACAACAATACCGCTCGCCCTTATTCATCTGCTTTTGCAGAAATAAAAGTTAAGGAGATATAGAGATGCTGAACAAAAAAAGTGTTGACGATATCAATGTAAAAGGACAGAAAGTACTTGTAAGATGCGACTTCAATGTTCCGCTTCAGGATGGAAAGATCACAGATGAGAACCGTCTTGTAGCTGCTCTTCCTACAATCAAGAAACTGATCGCAGACGGCGGAAAGGTTATCCTTTGCTCCCACCTTGGAAAACCGAAGGGAGAGCCGAAACCGGAGCTTTCTCTTGCACCTGTAGCAGTTCGTCTTTCTGAGCTTCTTGGCCAGGAAGTAAAATTTGCAGCAGATCCTGAGGTAGTAGGACCGAACGCAAAAGCTGCTGTAGCAGAGATGAAAGATGGCGATGTAGTTCTTCTTGAGAACACACGTTATCGTGCAGAAGAGACAAAGAACGAAGACAAGTTCAGCGAAGATCTTGCTTCCCTCTGTGATGTATTTGTAAATGATGCATTCGGAACTGCTCACAGAGCTCACTGCTCTAACGTAGGTGTTACCAAATATGTAAAAACAGCAGTTGTAGGATATCTGATGCAGAAAGAGATCGATTTCCTTGGAAACGCTGTAAACAATCCGGAGAGACCATTCGTAGCAATTCTTGGCGGTGCTAAGGTTTCCAGCAAGATCTCTGTAATCAACAACCTTCTTGACAAGGTAGATACACTGATCATCGGTGGTGGTATGTCCTATACATTCTCCAAGGCTATGGGCGGACATATCGGAACATCCCTCTGCGAGGATGATTACCTTCAGTATGCTCTTGACATGATGAAGAAAGCAGAGGAGAAGGGCGTGAAGCTTCTTCTTCCTGTAGATAACAGAATCGGTGATAACTTCTCCAATGACTGCAATATCCAGGTTGTAAAACGTGGTGAGATTCCGGACGGATGGGAAGGAATGGATATCGGACCGGAGACTGAGAAGCTTTTTGCAGACGCTGTAAAAGATGCCAAGACTGTTGTATGGAACGGACCGATGGGATGCTTCGAGATGCCGAACTTCGCTCATGGTACAGAAGCAGTTGCCAAAGCTCTTGCTGAGACAGACGCAACAACAATCATCGGTGGCGGCGATTCTGCAGCAGCTGTAAATATCCTCGGATATGGCGACAAGATGACACACATCTCCACAGGTGGCGGTGCTTCTCTTGAGTTCCTTGAGGGCAAAGAGCTCCCAGGTGTAGCAGCAGCTAACGATAAAGACTGATAAAAAATAAAGTGTTCCAAGAACACAAAAAAGGAGATAAAACCATGGCAAGAAAGAAAATCATTGCTGGAAACTGGAAAATGAACATGACACCAAGCGAGGCTGTAAAGCTGGTTGAGACTTTAAAACCGCTTGTTGTTAACGACGAAGTTGATGTAGTATTCTGCGTACCGGCTATCGACATCATTCCTGTTGTTGAGGCAGCTAAAGGAACAAACATCCAGGTTGGCGCTGAGAACATGTACTTCGAGGAGAAGGGTGCTTACACAGGCGAGATCGCTCCGGCTATGCTCGTAGATGCTGGCGTTAAGTACGTAGTACTTGGACATTCCGAGAGAAGAGAGTATTTCGGTGAGACAAACGAAGACGTTAACAAAAAAATGCTCAAAGCTTTCGAGCATGGTATCACACCGATCATGTGCTGTGGTGAGACACTTACTCAGAGAGAGCAGGGCGTAACAATGGACTTCATCCGTCAGCAGGTTAAGGTTGGATTCCAGGGTGTTACAGCTGATCAGGCTAAGACAGCAGTTATCGCTTACGAGCCGATCTGGGCTATCGGAACAGGTAAGACAGCTACAACAGAGCAGGCTCAGGAGGTTTGCGCTGATATCCGTAAATGCATCGCTGAGATCTATGATGACGCTACAGCAGCAGAGATCCGTATCCAGTACGGCGGATCTGTAAACGCTGCAACAGCTCCTGACTTATTCGCTCAGGCTGACATCGACGGCGGTCTTGTAGGCGGCGCTTCCCTGAAACCAGATTTCGGAAAGATCGTAAACTACAAATAAGATTCACTTAAAAAGGGGCTTCGGCCCCTTTTTTTATATCTTTTTATAAAAAAACCAGAAAAACTCTCCCTGACACGGATAGCACAGCTAACAAAAAAGCTGCATCTGATCACAGTCAGAGAGAGTTTTTCTTATCTTCAGAGTAAGGATTGGTTTTTCTCTGAAGCTTTTTCTGTATGTTCGTTCCTTTCGTCAGGCTCGGGAACGTGTTCCACAATGTCCTCGATCTCGCAGTGGAGAATGGAACACAGCCTGTCTATGGTATAAATTTCAACATTTTTATTTTTTCGAAGTCTGTCCAGAAGTGAACGGGTGATCTGGTAATGTTCATAAAGATCATACTGAGTGATTCCACGCTCCTTCATCGTGACCCAAAATCTGTCATATTTTATCATATATATATCCTGTCCGATTCATCCTTGAATTAATCTTATTATGAAGGTAAAATTGGAATCACAACAGTGTCCTTATATCGACACTACAGAAAGGAGAAGCAATGAGGAAGTTTTTTAAAATCTTAATTTCAGTGGTGATCACACTGTATTTTTCAGCTACCATGTTCTACTGCTTTGTGGCAGGAACACCGGATGACGGAAAAGGGGCAGTGATCTATATGATGTCAGCAGCAGGCCTGTCGATACTGTTTCCGGCTTTTACCTGCGGCTGCATTCATTACATCCTTTATCTCAGAAAAAAAATGGATGAAAGGAGCAAATGATCAGGATTTATGGTATGATAACAATAAATATCTGGCAGGGTATGTCGTTTCAGAAAACGGTTATCTGATAACGGCAGAAACGCATCAGATGGCTGTGCTGTGATGCAGCCGTTACGTATTATAATAGAAAGAAAGCCTGCAGCTGTGCGTAAGACGCTTATATGATCATTTGCGGAGGATTTTATGGGGAATATTCTGGATTATCTTGACTGGAGAGGAGATCTTACCTTTGAGCAGTCACCCTTTAATGAAGTTGACAATCTGATACTGGCGTGTTTTTCCTATCTTGATCTGGATGAGAGGGCAGAAGTAAAAAACCGGAAATACTCTTTCTGTAGAAGAACTCTTTGCGGCTTTTTCCAGACGGGAAATGAAGAAGGATCTGAAAGCAGAAAGCGCCTTTCTGCAGAATACACCGGTGCTCCTTGAAAAAACTGGCCTGTGCGGAGAGATTCCGGAAATGTACAGTAGGAGGCTTTGTCAATGAAATCCTTTCCAGTCAGGCTCAGCAGTTTGCGGCAGTGACTATAGGACTGGATGATGGAACCACATATATTTCCTTTCGGGGAACCGATGATACCATTGTGGGATGGAAGGAGGATTTTAACTTAAGCAACGGAGTTGTTCCTTCGCACAGAAAGGCGTTGGGATATCTGGAAACGCATGGAACTTATATACAGTCCATGCTGCGGATCGGCGGTCATTCCAAAGGAGAAAATCTGGCTATGTATGCAGCGATGCAGTGCAGTGACATCCTGCAGGAAAAGCTTCTTTCTGTCTATGATAATGATGGCCCGGGTTTCCCGGAAGGATTTTTCAGTCCCGGAAGAGTGGAAAGGGTTTTGCCAAAAGTCACTCGTATCATTCCCGAGGCATCTGTGATCGGTATGCTGCTCAGCCACCAGAAAGATCCGCGGATCGTAGCCAGTACACAGAAGGGGATCCTGCAGCATGATGCTTTTACCTGGGAGGTAATGGGGCCATCCTTTATAGAGAAAGAAAGTTTGACAAGAAGAGCTGCGGCGTCAGATCGAAGTCTTCATAAATGGATCGACCATATGGATGAAAAACAGAGAGAGCATCTCATCGGGGAACTCTTTTCTGTGTTGGAAGCAACCGGAGCAGATACCATTTCCCAAATCCAGGAAGGTGGTCTGAAAAGTCTGGCTGCCATGGTGCGCCAGCTGGATAAACTGGATCCACAGTCAAAAGCTATGGTGCAGGAACTGATCACCGGACTTTTTGGCAGCTGGCTGGAATTACTTCCTCTGCCGGAACTTGACAAAAAGCGTTTTCTGCCATAACATAGGAGTTACTTTGATAAAAATTGGAAAAAACGGAAAGGGGACATCAGAAAATGAACGAAAAAGTCGTAAATGCGGCCCTTCTTGGTCTCGGAACAGTAGGAACCGGTGTATATAAAGTGATCAAAAGCCAGGAGCAGGAAATGACAGCCAAGCTTGGATGCCAGGTAAAGATCACAAAGATCCTGGTGCGTAACCTTGAGAAAGCGTCCGGGAAGGTAGACGATCCTTCTGTTCTTACAACAGACTGGGCAGATATTGAGGAAGATCCTTCCATTGATATTGTGATCGAGCTGATCGGCGGCATCGAGCCGGCACGTACTTATATCCTTGCAGCACTGAAAGCCGGCAAGAACGTTGTAACTGCAAACAAGGATCTGATCGCAGTCCACGGAAAAGAGATCCTGGAAACTGCCAGGGCAGCGCAGAAGGATTTTCTGTTTGAGGCAGCAGTTGCCGGAGGAATCCCGATCATCAGCCCGTTGAAGAACAGTCTTGAGGCCAACCATGTAACGGAAGTTATGGGAATCGTAAACGGAACTACGAACTTTATCCTTACCAAGATGTCCCAGGAGGGAATGGAATTTTCAGATGCTCTTGCTCTTGCTACAGAACTTGGATATGCAGAGGCAGATCCTACTGCAGATATCGAGGGAATTGATGCTGGAAGAAAGGTTGCCATCCTTGCATCAGTTGCCTTTAATTCCAGAGTTACCCTTGATAATGTTCATATAGAAGGAATCACAAAGATCACGGCAAAGGATATCCGTTACGCAAAAGAAATGGGCTGCGAGATCAAGCTTCTGGGTGTTGCACGCTGTCAGGAGGACGGCGTTGAGGCCTATGTCTGCCCGATGCTGATCCCGGCAGAGCATCCCCTTGCATCCGTCAATGATTCTTATAATGCGGTTTTTGTACACGGAGATGCAGTAGGAGATACCATGTTCTACGGACGTGGAGCAGGTGAGCTTCCTACAGCAAGTGCGGTTGCCGGTGATGTATTTGAGGTAGTCCGTAATATGAAGGCAGATTGCTGCGGAAGAGTAGGCTGCACCTGCTATAAGACACTTCCGGTAAAAAATATGGCAGATACCCATAACCGTTATTTCCTCCGTCTGCAGGTAGAGGACCGCTGCGGTGTGCTGGCTGAAATCCTGGAGCATTTTGCAAAATATCAGGCAAGCGTGGCACAGATCATGCAGAAAGAAAGCAAGAGACCGGATACCGCAGAGGTTGTTGTGATCACCAAACTTGTAAGCGAGGGCGCTTTCTTTAAGGTTAAGGAAGAACTGGAAAACAGCACATCTGTAAGAAAGATTTCTTCTATGATCCGTGTATACCAGAAATAATATCTTTCGCGTAAATTTACAGATCAGCCGTATCAGTTGTCGGGAAATTGAAAACAGACAAATTTTTGTCAAAGAAAACGTTGCAAAATTTCTGGATTTTGGTACTATATAAAATGGAAAACAAAAGAATCCTGAATGGTACAGAGGGTTTCAGAATCAGTGAAGAGCTGTGCCGGACAGATTTTCGATCAAAGATAAGAAGGGGAAAATTATGAGCAAAAAACCAACAGTTTTAATGATTCTTGATGGATACGGACTCAATGACAGACATGACGGAAATGCTGTATATGAGGCAAAAACACCGGTTATGGACGGACTCATGAAAGATTATCCGTTTGTAAAAGGCAATGCCAGCGGCCTTGCGGTAGGTCTTCCGGACGGACAGATGGGTAACTCCGAGGTTGGTCATATGAACATGGGCGCAGGCCGTATCGTATACCAGGAGCTTACAAGGATCACAAAAGAGATCCAGGACGGCGATTTCTTCAAGAATGAGGCACTTCTTTCTGCTATGAAGAATGCAAAAGACAACGATTCCGCGATCCATTTTATGGGACTTCTTTCTGACGGTGGAGTACACAGCCACAATACACATCTCTACGGACTTCTTGAGATGGCAAAGAGAGAGGGACTCAAGAAAGTTTACGTACACTGTTTCCTGGATGGACGTGACACACCGCCTGCATCCGGTAAAGAGTTTGTAGAGCAGCTGAAAGCTAAAATGAAAGAGATCGGCGTTGGCGAGATCGGTGTGATCTCCGGACGTTATTATGCAATGGATCGTGATAACCGCTGGGATCGTGTTGAGCTTGCATATAAAGCTCTTACACAGGGCGAAGGCGTAAAGGGAACAGATGCTGCAGCAGCAGTTCAGGCTTCCTATGATGATGACAAGACAGATGAATTTGTGCTTCCGACTGTTATCGAGAAGGACGGCAAACCGGTTGCAACTATTTCTGATAAGGATTCCGTTGTATTCTTCAACTTCCGTCCGGACCGTGCAAGAGAGATCACAAGAGCTTTCTGTGATGACGATTTTAAGGGCTTTGAGAGAGCAAAGAGACTGGATACCACATTCGTATGCTTCACAGAGTATGATGATACCATCCAGAATAAGCTGGTAGCATTCCACAAGGTTCTTCTTCACAATACCTTTGGTGAGTACCTTGCAGCTCACGATATGACACAGGCACGTATCGCCGAGACAGAGAAATATGCACATGTTACATTCTTCTTCAACGGTGGTGTTGAGGAGCCAAACAAAGGAGAGGACAGAATCCTTGTAAAATCCCCGAAGGTTCCGACCTACGATATGCAGCCGGAGATGAGTGCACCGGAGGTTTGTGAGAAGCTTGTAGAGGCGATCAAATCTGACAAATATGATGTGATCATCATCAACTTTGCGAACCCGGATATGGTTGGCCATACAGGTGTTGAGGCAGCTGCGATCAAGGCTGTTGAGACTGTTGATGCGTGTGTTGGTAAGGCTGTAGAGGCAATCAAAGAGGTTGACGGACAGCTCTTTATCTGCGCTGACCATGGTAACGCAGAGCAGCTTGTAAATTATGAAACAGGTGAGCCGTGGACAGCTCATACAACGAACCCGGTACCGTTTATCCTTGTAAACGCAGATCCGAAATACACACTTCGTGAGAACGGATGTCTTGCAGATATCGTTCCGACTCTGATCCAGCTTATGGGTATGGAGCAGCCGAAGGAAATGACAGGAGAGTCTCTTCTTGTTGAGAAATAAATAAGCTTCACGGAATCCCGGCAGATTTTTACGGATCTGCCGGGATTTTTTCATCCGATTGTTTCTGTTTCCACATATGAAAAAAATTTTCAAAATCATCTTGTAAAATCATTCCATTTCAACTATAATCCCTCTGATACATAAAAACAGGTAACTTTTGAGCAACTGTAAAGTTACAGAAAGAATAATAAAAAGAATAACAAAAAGCAGCACAAAGTTTAGGAACGATCAAATTAAATGGGGGGAAAAAAGATTTCATGAAAACAGACATGACACAGGGAAAACCGATAAAAGTGCTCCTGGGATTTACGATCCCGGTATTTATTGGTAATGTATTTCAGCAGTTCTACAATATGGTAGATGCGGTGGTTGTAGGAAAATTTGTAGGAACAAAGGCACTGGCGGCAGTTGGCTCAACAGGAACTATCATCTTTTTGATCATAGGCTTTCTTCTGGGACTTACTGCCGGTTTTACCGTACTGACTGCACAGAAGTACGGTGCGGGAAAAATGGATGAGATGCGTCAGACCGTGGGAAATGCACTGATCCTGACAGCGCTGATCTCGGCAGTGATGACAGCAGTCAGCATGACAGGTATGCATGCACTTCTGAAATTTATGCATACGCCGGATGATATTTTCAAGGATGCATATGCTTACGTTATGATCATCTGCGGAGGGATTTTTGCCCAGGCATTATATAATATCCTGGCCAGTATCCTCCGTGCACTGGGAAACAGTAAGGTACCACTGTATTTTCTGATCTTATCTGCAATGCTGAATATTGTGCTTGACCTTGTATTTATCATCGTGTTTAAGCTGGGAGCGCCTGGAGCAGCCTGGGCTACCATTATTTCCCAGGGAGTTTCAGGAGTCTTATGTCTGGTATATATCTGGAAGTTTGTGCCGGAGCTCCGTATGAAAAAAGAAGACTGGTATTTCAGATGTAACCTCGCAGCCAAGCAGATCGGTGTGGGAATCCCAATGGGACTGCAGTATTCCATTACGGCGATCGGAACCATGATGGTACAGTCAGCCTTAAATATGCTTGGCTCTTATGCGGTGGCGGCGTTTACAGCAGGAAGTAAGATCGAGCAGATCTTCACCCAGGCATATGTGGCACAGGGAACTGCCAGCGCTACCTACAATGCACAGAATATCGGAGCCGGAAAGCTTGAGAGAGTGCGGGAAGGCTTCCGGGCTTCGCATTTTATAGGAATTGTATATTCTGTTGTTGTTGGTAGTTTTCTGTTCTTTGCGGGAAAATATTTTGCATATCTGTTTATCTCAGATAACATTGAAGAAGTGCTTCCTATGGTAGCAATCTATGTAAAATGTGTGGCACTGTTTTTTATTCCTCTGTATTTTGTCAATGTACTGCGAAACGGGATCCAGGGAATGGGATATGGTCTTCTTCCTATGATGGCCGGTGTGGCTGAGCTTGCAGGAAGAGGGATCACCGCTACCGTTGCAGCCGGAAAAAGCAGCTATATCGGTACCTGTCTTGCAAGTCCGGTGGCCTGGATCTTTGCGTCAGTGCTCCTTTGGGTAATGTATTTCTATGTTATGAAAGATATGGCGCGGAAGCTGTACGGTACAAATAAGTTATAAAAAAACCGTGAAATGAGATGCAATTTCCGGAAAGTATGATATAATGAAAAAGCTGGTGAGTAAGACCAGAAAGTATCAATGGAAAGATGCCTTTTTTAAAGGCACATGAACATAGAGGTGAATAAATATGAGCAACGATGAAAAGAGGGATATCGAGGACAGGATCAATGATGCCATGGCAAAGATCGTCAGTGATACTGCAGGAGAGCCTCAGCCTGAAAATAAAAATAACAGATCAGCTGCTCACAAGTCGGCACGACCTTCGAAATCAGCAAGGCCAAGGAAGATCACCTACGTACCTATCGATGAATCTGAATTTGAACCTATTGTTATACCCGAAAAGAAAAAGCATAAAGCACTGAAGGTAACCGGAATGATCGCCGCCATGGTTTTGGTAGTGGCAGGCTGTGCATATGCAGGAGTATCTTATTATTACACCAGTCATTTCTTTGAGGGCACAACGATTAACGGGATTGACAGCTCCAACAGGACTGCATATGAGGTTGAGCAGGAGATCGCAAAAAAAATGGAAGGCTATTCCATCCAGGTAAAGGCCAGAGATCAGGAACCGCAGACGATAGAAGGAACGGATATCAGTTATCGTTATATATCCAGTGGTGAAGTTCTGAAGCTTTTGAAAGCGCAGAAGCCCTATGAATGGGTGAGAGGATTTTTTGAAAAGACGACTTACACAGCCAGTGAGCAGACAGCTTTTGACAAGTCAAAGCTGGAGTCAGAAGTGAAAGCACTGAACTGTGCCCAGAAAGAGAATCAGGTAGCACCGGAGAATGCGTACGTAAGCTTTAATGATTCCGAGTTTACGATCGTGCCGGAGACAGAGGGAAGTGAACTGAAGGTAAAAGAAGCCTATCAGATGATCAGTGATGCTATCAGCAGCGATGACGGGGAAGTAGATCTTGGCAGTAACCCAGATGCTTATGTGAAAGCAGATGTGACCAGCGACAGTGCAGATCTGCAGGCAACGGTGGATGCATATAATAACTTTGCGAGGGCAAGTATCACCTACACATTTGGAGATGAGACAGTAACACTTGATGGAAGCACCATCAAGAACTGGCTGCAGTTTGACGAAAAGGGCCAGCTGATCCAGGATGATGCATCCTTCAAACAGCATATCGTGGATTATGTGGCACAGCTTGCAGCGGATCATGATACAGTAGGTACAGAGCGTCAGTTCCAGACAACAAGCGGAAGAACCGTTTCGGTTTCCGGTTCTGCATATGGCTGGAAGATCGATCAGGACGGAGAGGTGGCACAGCTTACCCAGGAGATCCAGTCCGGAGCTCAGACGACCAGAGAGCCGGTTTATTCCATGAGAGCCAATTCTTATGGTGTGAATGATCTGGGAAATACCTACATTGAAGTGGACCTTACAGAACAGTATATGTGGTATTATCAGGATGGAAATGTGATCTTTGAATCAGATATCGTATCCGGACTTGCAAGTGATCCGGAGAGAAAAACACCTCCTGGAATCTTCACCTTGTACTATAAGAAGAGCCCGGATGTGTTACGTGGCACCAAGAAACCAGACGGAACCTATTCCTATGAACAGCCGGTAACCTACTGGATGCCGTTTAACGGAGGCATTGGATTCCATGATGCAGACTGGCAGCCGTACTTTGGAGGCGACCGGTATCTAACCGGAGGTTCCCACGGCTGTATCAATATGCCGCCGGATAAAGCGGGAGAGCTTTACAACATTATCCAGTATAATGTTCCGATCGTCTGTTTCTATTGATCGGATCTGTAGTCAAAAAACAAACAGGAGCCAGCCGGTGATCCGGTGTGTGGCTCCTGTTCTTTAGCAGGAGGAAAATATTATGTTTGATCAGTCATTCAGCTTTATACTTACAATCGCAGCACTGGTAGTAGGATTTATGCTTTTTACCGGACACGGTTCCTTTTTTATGAAAGGCGGAAACACACAGGCCAGAGCCCAGAAGTATGATGAGAAAAAAACTGGAAAAGGTTTCAGGAATCTGTCTGATACTTATCGGAGTGGCTACAGGAGTTGACGCATTTACCACAAGTGTAGCAGCAAAGATCGCCTATGTAGTAATTCTGTTTGTGATACTTGCGGTATTTCTGTTTGTACTCAGAACAAAATGTATCAAAAAATGATCAGAAGTATCAGAACTATCCTTTAGGTAAAAAAGCAGAACTCCCCGTGAAACGGTAACCTGTCTGATCAGGCTCCGGTATCCGCGGGGAGTTTTTCTGTCTGTATTTAGTTTAATTTCGTTCGGCTGGTCTGCCGGAATGTCAGAGTAAAGATGATTCCCTTTACGATGGAAGTAAGGGAAAGTGCCCACCAGATACCATTAAGTCCCATTCCCGCATGAGTCAGCAGCATGGCAAGCGGGATTCTGGCCCCTGTCAGGATAATACTGATGATACTGCAGAGCTTGGTCATACCAAGGCCGGACAGTGCACCGATGGTCATCAGCTCAATGGCCATGAAAGCCTCACAGAAGCCGATGATGATCAGGTAATTTACAGAAATCCCAAGGGATTCCGGATCATGGAAAAACAGTCCGGAGATCGGGCGTGGGAGCAGCACAAAGGCTGCAGTTATGATAAGGCCCCAGATTGTCAGGATACCAAAGGAAATACGGTAGCCCTGGCGGATGCGGTCGTATTTTTTTGCACCGAAATTCTGTGCGGTAAAAGCATTTAAGGCAGAGGCAAAGCCGTCCGCGGTGTTCCAGGAAACGGATTCGATCTGTCCGCCCACACGCTGGACAGCAATGGCAGCAGCACCGAAGGCGGAAACCATTCTGGTCAGTACCATGGAGATCATACAGTAGAGCATGCTCTGGATAGCGGTTGGAAAACCAATGCGGAAGATATTTTTATAAAATTTTCCCGGAAAACGTGAAAAAAGATGAAGTTCACGAAGTACATTTGTTTCCAGCCCGGAAGTAAAGATCCGGAAAACCAGCACTGCAAAAACCAGAAACTGTGCAGTTACTGTGGCAATGGCAGCACCTGCCGTTTCAAGCCGTGGAAAAGGTCCAATTCCAAGGATCAGGAGCGGATCCAGGAGCATATTTCCCACAAGTCCAAGAAAATTGGCCATCAGTGGAGACCTGGAATCTCCCTGGGCTGTAAAAAGTCCGGTGAGAGTCAGGTTCAGGAAGGAAAAAATGATCAGTCCGCAGGTGATCAGCATATAAGATCTGGCAGAAGAATATGCTTCCGGGTCTGTCAGATTAAAAAATCCGATCAGAGGATCAAGAAATATAATACTTGTTGCAGAAAATAAGAGACCGAACAGAATGGTCATCTGCAGGGCACTGGCCGCGTAGGAACGTGCCTCTTTATAATCCTTCCGGCCGCAGGATTGTGCGGTGTTTACCTGTCCGCCCATTCGTGGAAGGGCTACCAGTCCCTGGGAAAGCCACACATACATGCCGCCCACACCGACACCGGCAACTGCCTTGGAGCCCAGAAGCCCGATCCAGGCCATGTCTGTGATATTATAGGCAGTTCCAAGAAGGGAAGATGCCATGATAGGAAGAGCAAGCTCTGAAAGCGTTTTCAGGATCGGACCGGAAGTAAGGTCTATGGATTTTGATCTTTTCATACTCATCTGCATATCTCCGTAAGGTCAAAAGGCCTGGTGATCCGGTAATCCGGTTTATCCACCTGACCGAAACCGTATTCAGCAAAGATAAAAGGAACTCCTGCTTTCCGGCAGGCATTAAAGTCTCCTATAGTATCACCGATATAAACCGGATCGGAAAGATTATTATCCTCGCGGATCTTCATGATATTTTCCGCTTTGGCCATGCCGGTGTCACCGGGACAGAGATGGCCCTTGAAATAGTGTCCGAAGCCTGTGGATTTCAGGAACACTTCAATATATCCGGCCTGGCAGTTACTGACGATAAAAAGAGGAAAACGGCTGGAAAGAATCTTCAGTGTTTCCTCAAGATCCGGATACAGCGGAGCACATTTGCGAAGCAGTGCCTCGTGCTCTGCCTGGCAGCAGCCGTCGATGATACGAAGCTGTTCTGCTTCCGGAAGCTCAGGGAAAAGAGCCTTTGCGATATCCGGCAGCAGCTGGCCGAAAAGCCCCATCAGTCGTTTGGCGCTTACGTCGGTATCCATGTGCTCCGTATGGATAAGGTAATCACTCCAGGCCTCAGCTACGATTCCGGTGGAATCCCAGAGCGTACCGTCAACATCAAAAATAATACTGTCCATCAGAAAAACCTCCCCAAAAAACTATGATATGTAAAAAAACGCAACCCTTTGTACTGGACATAGTACAAAACAAGTTACTGTTCACTCCGTTCTCAGCAATACGCTTCACGATGCACAGAATTTATGCTAATCGAATAAATTCGCGCGGTATGTCTCGGGTTTTCTGTGGCCTTCGCTCACAAAAAACACCTCGCAGAATATTACCAGTGAACAGTTATCAAAACAATTCTATATGAGAAAGTAAAAAAAAGCAACTGCGCTTTTGAAGATTTTATGTTATAGTAAGGGTTACGAGGGAAAAACTATGAATTATAAGAATACGATCAGAGGTATATTCAAAGACAGGCCGAACCGTTTTATCGCTCATGTGCAGATCGGGGATCAGCTGGAAACGGTCCATGTGAAGAATACAGGCAGATGCCGGGAACTTCTTGTTCCGGAAGCAGAAGTGATCCTGGAAAAGAGTGATAATCCTGCCAGGAAAACGAAATACGATCTGATCAGTGTGAACAAGGAGGGCCGCTGGATCAATATGGATTCCCAGGCCCCAAATAAAGCAGCAGAAGAGTGGGTGGCGGCCGGAAATCTTTTTCCGGAGAAAGTGACTGTCAGGAGAGAAAAGACATACGGAAATTCCCGTTTTGACCTGTATGTGGAATCCGGGAAGCGAAAGGCTTTTATCGAGGTAAAAGGCGTCACTCTGGAAGAAAATAATATCGTGCGTTTTCCGGACGCACCTACAGAACGGGGGATCAAGCATCTTTGTGAGCTGATGCATGCAGCAGCTGACGGCTATGAGGCGTATCTTCTTTTGGTGATCCAGATGAAGGGTGTAAGGTATTTTGAACCAAATCGGGAGACACATCCGGAATTTGGAGAAACACTTAAGGCGGCAGCAGATGCCGGTGTTCACATCCTGGCCTATGACTGTGTTGTCACGGAAGATTCCATGAAGATATGTGATCCGATACCGGTAAGATTATAGAAAGGAAACGATATGCCTGAAAACATTGCAGAACCCCTTCTGAAATGGTACGATAAAAACAAAAGGATCCTGCCCTGGAGAGATAAAGACAATGCCTATTATACCTGGGTATCTGAGATCATGCTCCAGCAGACCCGAGTGGAAGCGGTGAAACCTTATTTTCAGCGCTTTATCCAGGAACTTCCGGATGTAGCAGCCCTTGCGGCGGCACCGGAAGAGAGGATCATCAAGCTGTGGGAAGGCCTTGGCTATTACAGCCGTGTCCGCAACATGCAGAAAGCGGCTGTTCAGGTCATGGAAGAATATGGAGGCAGGATCCCTGAGGATTTTGAGACACTTCTCTCGTTAAAAGGAATAGGAAGATATACGGCAGGTGCCATTGCGTCCATTGCCTACGGAAAGAAAGTCCCTGCAGTAGATGGAAATGTGTTGCGGGTATACGCAAGACTCACCGAAAACCGTGGAGATATCATGAAACAGTCTGTACGGAAATCGGTGGAAAATGATCTTACAGAGCAGATGTCTGAGGACAGACCAGGGGATTTCAACCAGGCTATGATGGAGCTGGGAGCTGTAGTCTGTGTTCCAAACGGAGCAGCAAAGTGCGAAGAATGCCCGTTGGGGCATTTTTGCCTTGCCAGAAAGCATGGAACTGTAGAAGAACTTCCCGTAAAAGCACCGAAGAAAGCCCGCACCATAGAACAGCGAACGGTCCTTGTGATCCAGGACGGAGCAGGCACAGCGATCCGTAAACGTCCGGATACAGGACTTCTGGCAGGCCTTTATGAGCTTCCAAATGTGGAAGGACATCTGACGGAGAAGGCGGCACTTGCCCGGGTAAAAGCCATGGGGCTGGAACCACTGCGGATCGAAGCACTGCCGGATGCGAAGCACATTTTTTCCCATATTGAATGGAGGATGTGTGCTTATCGTATCGCTGTATCCTCTCTGGAAGAAGCACCGCAGGGGGAGTTCCTGTTTGTGGATAAGAGAGAATCCGATAAAAAATATGCAATACCATCTGCGTTTCGCGCATACACCAGATATATGAAGGAGGAAAACACATGAAACTTTTGAGCGTAGCAATACCATGCTATAATTCAGAGGCTTATATGTCAAAATGCATCAATTCCCTGCTGATCGGAGGAGAGGAAGTAGAGATCATCATTGTAGATGATGGCTCCAGTGACCGTACTGCCGAGATCGCAGATGATTATGCCGAGAAATATCCAACTATCGTAAAAGCCATACATCAGGAAAATGGCGGCCATGGACAGGCAGTCAACACAGGGATCAAAAACGCAACAGGACTTTATTTCAAGGTTGTGGACAGTGATGACTGGGTAAATCAGGATGCCTACTATGAGGTCCTGAAAACACTTTATGAACTGATACGTGGGGCTGAGACCGTGGATCTTCTCATCAGTAATTTCGTTTATGAGAAGCAGGGAGCTACCCGCAAAAAGGTCATGCAGTACAGACACTGTTTTCCGACAAACCAGATTTTCGGATGGGATGAGGTACGCCACATGAAAAAAGGCCAGTATCTCCTTATGCATTCCATGATATACCGTACAAAACTTCTCCATGACTGTGGAATGGAGCTTCCGAAGCATACGTTCTACGTAGATAACCTGTTTGCGTTTGAGCCGCTTCCCTATGTAAAAAATCTCTATTATCTGGATGTAAATTTCTATCGGTATTTTATTGGAAGAGATGATCAGTCTGTCAATGAGAAAGTGATGATCAAGCGTATCGATCAGCAGATCCGTGTAAACAAACTGATGGTGGACGCCTATCTGAAGGCTAATGTGAGCAACCGCAGACTTCGTGCTTATATGTTCAGCTATCTGGATATCATCACAACCGTTTCTTCGATCATGCTGGTAAGAGCTGCAACGCAGGAATGCCTGGATAAAAAACAGGAGCTGCAGGATTACATCAAAGACCAGAATATGGGACTATACCGGAAGCTTCGGAGAAGTCTCTTCGGAAGAGTGTCCAATCTTCCCGGAAAAGGTGGAAGAAAGATGTTTGTGGCAGCCTATAAGATCTGTCAGAAGTTTTATGGATTTAATTAAAAAACGCCCCAAGGGGCTTTTTTTATAAATTCTGTTCCGGCTTCTTCTTGCGCATATGGGATAGGGAGCGCTGTTCCTCGTAATCATCCACTCTCTGTGGATAGAACAGGAGATGTCCGAACAGTGCCAGTGTGGTGCCAAGACATACATCGATCACAGAATGCTGCTTGATAAACATGGTGGACAGGATGATCAGAACAGAAAGGATCAGGGCTCCTCGCTGAAGCCATTTCCTGTCTTTCAGTGCCTGGCAGTGATGAATGGCAAAATAAACAGCCAGGGAATTAAATACATGGATACTTGGCAGGATGTTGGTGGGAGTATCTGTCCGATAGAGCTCGGCCACCAGTCGTGTAAAGATGTTGCTTCTGGGGAATACCGCAGGGCGGAGATACTGAACGTTCGGATAGATGTAGGAAACAACAAGGAAAACCGTCATTCCCATCATCAGGTTGAAGATCAGCTGGAAATATTCCTTTTTATTCTTATTGCGAAACAGGAAATACACAACCGTTATTACCACATATGGAAACCATAAAAGGTACGGAATAATAAAAATCTCGCAGAACGGGATCATATCATCAAAAACAGTATGTACAACATGGTAGGCTCGTACAGGCCGCTGCTCCAGATATCCAAACAGGATAAGATAGGCAACGAAATAGATTGCTATGATAAAACCGTGCCTGTATTTTTTTATTTTACTCAACATTTTGCCGCTCCTTTTCTTGAGGTATGGCTGATGTCAGCCTTAAGCTTCTTTTTTGTTAAGTATCTACCTGCTACTATAACACAGGCATTATGATTTTTAAAGGTTTCTTTTCAATGGTCACAGAAAATTCACGCTGGATTCCGCCGGATTCTCCGTCTTTATGCACAGGAAGGGAATGGGCACTTGTAATATGTACGTTCCTGCACTGTAAAATATGTACACCGCGAATGCGGGTATGTCTTCCCCAGAGAGCGCTCGGCAGGCAGAAAAGCATTTTCAGCTTGGAGATTCCTTCAATAACGATCACATCCAGTAAACCATCCTCCGGACTGGCGTTTGGACAGAATTTAAAGCCTCCGCCTTCATATTTCTGGTTCATTACAGCCGCAAACCAAGTCCTGCTGAAGGTTTGTGGCTTGTTCCCGTCAAGTGTTATCGTGACCGGGGACGGAGTAAGGAAGAGAAATTGCTTCAGTGCCACCATAAGGTAGATGAGTTTACCCATATGGAGACGGTTGAGAAATTTTTTGCCAGGTGTGATCAGGACTTCCTGACAGATTGCCGCATCGTAGCCCATTCCTGCACTGATGCCGAAACGGTAGGAATGGCTGCCAAGGTGGAGAACAGGAACATCCATGGAAATGGTCCGTCTGTTCTCAAGGATAGAGCGAAGCGCTTCAAAAGGATCAAAGGGCAGGCCCATACTGCGGCAGAAATCGTTGCCGGACCCGACCGGGATAAATCCGAAAACAACCGAAGACAGATCAATGATCCCGGTAAGTACTTCATAAATAGTGCCGTCACCGCCTACTGTTACCAGAGTTACCGGATCCTCCGGTGTTCCGGCGGCACTGATCCTTCGTGCCAGTACTGTGGCGTGTCCCACATATTCTGTGAGAAAATACTGATATGAGATCCCCTGACTTTCCATGATGCTGCGAAGCCGGTTCCAGACATTACGTCCCTCACCGGATCTTGAATTGGGATTCACAATAAAAGAATACATAATAAAAAACCTCCAAACAACTCTCTGCTTTATCATAACATTGACGTTCGGCTTTTACAAATTAAAATTTCTTAAGGATTTCTATATTTTACATAAACTTAACCTTTTTTCTATGTTGGATTTTACGAATGCACTTTATACTTGCACGTATCAGATGAAAAATGAAGCTGGAGGAAAATTATGATATATCTTGTGGAAGATGATGAAAGTATCCGTGAACTTGTTGTATATACATTAAACAGTCAGGGTCTGGAGGCACAGGGTTTTGAACGGCCATCACTTTTCTGGAAAGCGCTGGAAAAAGAACTGCCTTCACTGGTGCTTCTGGACATTATGCTTCCGGAGGAAGACGGACTGTCTATTTTAAAAAAAATCCGTATCCGTCCGGATGTGCGGAAACTTCCGGTGATCATGCTTACTGCAAAAGGAAGTGAGTTTGATACCGTGGTAGGTCTGGACAGCGGTGCAGATGATTACATTCCGAAGCCGTTCCGCATGATGGAACTGATCTCCAGGGTACGTGCCCTTCTTCGGAGATCAGAGGACAATGGCGCAGAGGAGTATCGTATGGAAAATCTTTATGTATGTCCGGGAAGACATGAGGTAACTGTTGATCAGGAGCCTGTGAATCTGACACTGAAAGAATACGAGATGCTTTGTCTCCTTCTGAAAAACAGTGGTACGGTTCTTTCCAGAACACAGCTTTTAAATCAGATCTGGGGATATGAATTCGACGGAGAGAGCAGAACCGTAGATGTACATATCCGTACCCTTCGCCAGAAGCTTGGCCCGGCAGGAGATCTGGTGGAAACAGTTCGTGGAGTGGGCTATAAGATCAGCGGAAAATGTGCATGAACCGTTGCTGGATAATATGAAAGTAAAGAGCATTTCGACGGAAAAAGGCTTCGGCCCTTTTCTGGACGAAGTGCTTTTTTCATGCTATAATAGTTGAACCCCGGAGCCATTAGGAAACAGGCTCCAAAGAGTAAGAGGTGAAAGAAAAAAATATGAAATCATTAGTAATTGCGGAGAAGCCATCTGTTGCCAGAGACATTGCCAGAGTCCTCCACTGCAGTCAGAAGGGGAACGGAACCCTGGAAGGAAAAGCCTATGTAGTGACCTGGGCCCTGGGACATCTGGTAACACTGGCAGATCCGGAAGAATACGATAAAAAATATACCAAATGGGAGCTTTCCACGCTTCCCATGATGCCGGAGAAAATGAAACTGGTGGTGATACGCCAGACCTCCAAGCAGTACAATGCGGTGAAAACCCAGCTTTACAGGAAGGATATCGGGGAGATCATCATTGCCACAGATGCCGGACGTGAGGGAGAACTGGTAGCAAGATGGATCCTTGCAAAGGCAGACTGCCATAAACCTATCAAGCGTCTGTGGATCTCATCCGTAACGGACAAAGCAATCCGTGACGGCTTTGCCCACCTTAAAAACGGCCATGATTATGATGATCTTTACCGTGCGGCACAGGCCAGGGCGGAGGCGGACTGGCTGGTGGGAATGAACGGGACCAGAGCACTGACCTGTAAATATAATGCCCAGCTTTCCTGCGGACGTGTGCAGACCCCCACCCTTGCCATGATCGCAAGAAGAGAGCAGGAAATCCGGGAATTTAAGCCGGAGGATTATTACGGGATCACTCTGCAGGCGGGAAATGTACGCTGGACCTGGCGTGACGGAAAAAGCGGAAGCCTCCGCACCTTTAAGAAGGAGCGTGCCCAGGAGATCCAGACAAAGGCAGGAAAAAGCAACCTTACCATAACAAAGGTTTCCAGAAAGCCGAAGAAGACCTATGCGCCGGGGCTTTATGACCTGACCACTCTTCAGAGAGAAGCCAATCAGAAATACGGCTTTTCTGCAAAGGAAACTCTGAATATCATGCAGAGGCTCTACGAGAATCACAAAGTCCTTACCTACCCAAGAACGGATTCCAGATATATAGGAAAAGATGTAGTTCCTACCATTAAAGAGCGTCTTCAGGCATGCGGGACAGGTCCTTATCGAAAACTTGCCGGTGCGCTGGTCAATAAACCGATCCAGACCAGTGCTGGCTTTGTGGATGACAAAAAAGTCAGTGACCATCATGCCATCATTCCTACAGAACAGTTTGTACAGCTGGATCATATGACCAACGAGGAACGGAAGATTTACGATATGGTAGTACGCCGTTTCCTGAGCGTGCTGTATCCGCCGGCTGTATATGAGCTGGTAAGCATGGAAGGAACTGCAGCAGGAGAAACTTTCGCTGCAAGCGGACGTATTGTAAAAAGTGCCGGATGGAGAGAAGTCTATGAAGGAAGCTGGCAGGATGAGGAAGAAGAGGATTCATCGGATAAGCTGAAAGACCAGCAGCTTCCGGAGCTTACGGAAGGCCAGAAACTTACCGTGGAATCCGCATCCCTTACAAACGGAAAAACAAAACCACCGGCCAGATTTACAGAGGCCACACTTCTTGGTGCCATGGAAAATCCGGTTCATTTTATGGAAAGCCACGACAAAAAAGCGGCAAAAACCCTTGGTGAGACCGGTGGACTTGGAACGGTGGCCACAAGAGCGGACATCATTGAGAAGCTTTTCAACAGCTTTATGATGGAAAAAAGAGGCAATGAGATCTACATTACCTCCAAGGCGAAACAACTTCTGGAGCTGGTTCCGGAAGAACTGAAAAAGCCGGAGCTTACCGCAGACTGGGAGATGAAGCTCAGTGATATTGCAAACGGAAAGCTCCGTCAGGATAAATTCCTCACAGGGATTCGTAAATATGCCTGTGAGATCGTAGATGAGATCAAAGGCGGACAGGGAACCTTCCGCCATGACAATATGACAAACAAGAAGTGCCCCAATTGCGGCAAACATCTCCTGGCAGTCAACGGAAAGAATGCCAAAATGCTGGTGTGCGAGGACCGGGAATGCGGATACAGAGAGACAGTATCCAGGACCACCAATGCGCGCTGTCCGAAATGCCATAAGCGTATGGAGATGCTTCTGAAGGGAAAAGAAGAGACCTTTGTATGTCAGTGCGGCTATAAAGAAAAGCTTTCATCCTTTCAGACAAGACGAGCCAAAGAGGGTGCAGGTGTGAATAAGCGTGATGTGCAGCGTTATCTTAAGAAACAGCAGAAAGAGGCCAATGAGCCGGTGAACAATGCATTTGCACAGGCGTTGTCAGGAATTAAACTGGATTAAATAAATTGCCTGTCCAGATATCCGGGGTTCGGATGAGCGGAGGACCGGATGCAGATACGTCGGTCGGAGAAATGCGTCTGGCAGAACAGGACAGCAGAAAGAGAGGAAAACGATTTGGGATTACAGGATGACAGAATGTCAGGAAATATTCAGGATATCGCAAGACTGATCACAAGACTTCTTCTTAAGGGAGATATGCCGCAGTATACACTTCCTGCAGCAGAGGCAGATTATACAGAGGCAGACCAGCTTTTTAAGAAGGTTATCGGACTTGCTGATGAGGGTGACATCAACGGAGCGGAAAATGAGCTTCTTATGAACATGGAGGAAGATGATCCGGATTATCTGGAGCTTGCCCTTACCTTTTATCTGCATCTCAATGATATGGACGTAGATTACTTGGATGATCACGATTATTCCAGGGAGGAGATCCTGGACGGGTTGAAAAGCCTGGCTGAGGACTGGGGAGTTACAGGACTGGAGGCACTTGTCTGATGCGGCGGGAGGTTACACTGGAGGAAATTTCCGACGGTCGTTTATACGAGGCAAATGACATGGTAAAGGCAGACTGTCAGGATTGTAAGGGCTGTTTTGACTGCTGTACGGGAATGGGAGATTCTGTTGTACTGGATCCGCTGGATGTATGGCGGTTAAGTCAGGGACTTCACTTAAGTGTGGACCAGTTGCTTGCCGGAAAAATAGAGCTTGGCGTCACAGACGGAAATATTCTGCCGCATCTTAGGATGACAGGGGCAGAGGAACGATGTGTATTTCTGGATGGCAACGGAAGATGCTCCATCCACAGCTTTCGTCCGGGCTTCTGCCGTTTGTTCCCGCTGGGAAGATACTATGAGGACGGTGGTTTTAAATACATCCTTCAGATCCACGAGTGCAAAAAGACCAGCCGCAGTAAGATCAAGGTCCGGAAATGGGTAGATACTCCGGATTTTCGAAATTACGAAAAATTTGTCTGTGACTGGCATTATTTTCTTCTGGATGTCCAGTCGGTTCTCTATGAGAGCGAGGACAGTGATCTGATCCGAAACCTGAACATGTATGTGGTAAACCAGTTTTACAGGAAGCCTTATGATGAGAAGCGGGATTTTTATGAGCAGTTTTATGAGAGACTTGCGGCGGGAAAAGAACTCCTGAGCCTTGGAGTGTGAAACAGACCAGGCAGCGAGGTGTCTGAGCTTACCTGCCTGAAAGTCTCTCGCGCGGAGGAAAGAAAGGATTTTTTGACATATGAACTTAAATCAGCTCACATATTTTGTGACTCTTGCCCAGATCGAAAATTATACCAGAGCAGCCAAGAGGCTGGATATAACCCAGCCAAGCCTGAGCCATGCGATTTCCAACCTTGAAAAGGAACTGCAGGTCCCACTTTTTGAGCGTCACGGAAGAAATGTGACCATGACCAAATACGGGGAAATGTTTCTGAAATATGTGCAGGACTCCTTACATATCCTGAATCTTGGTGTGGAGAGGATACAGGAAGCGGCAAGGATTCCGGGAGGAAGTATTTCCATCGGGTATATCCATACCCAGGGACGCAGATTTATCCCGGAGCTTGTCCGGGGGTTCCTTAATGAACAGGAGGGGAAGAAGATTGATTTCCGTTTTCAGAATGCAGCTACCGGAAGTCTGATCCGGGGTCTGAAGGAAGAGAAATTCGACGTGATCTTCTGTTCCCGGGCAGAGGGCGAGAAGGAGATCAGCTTTGTGCCGGTGTCAGAAGAAAAGCTGGTGGCTGTAGTGCCTGAGAACCATGCTCTTGCAGACCGAAATTCAGTGACCATAAAAGAGCTGGGGCAGTATCCGCAGGTGACCTTTACCCCTGCAAGCGGACTGTATTTTGTGATCCGGGAGCTTTTCGAAAAGGAAGGACTTTCACCGGAGACGGCCTTTGAGGTAGAAGAGGATGGTGCACTGGCAGGTATGGTGGCGGAGGAATTTGGTGTAGGCATTGTGCCGGATGTACCGGTGATCCATACACTTCCTGTGAAAATCTTAAATATTGAGAATCTGCACTGCCGTCGTTACATATACATGGGAATGATGAAAAACCGGTATCCAAGTGCGCTTGTGGAGCAGTTCCGGGATTATATATACAAGCATTACCGGATCTATGAAGTGATACAGTAGAATCTTGGTGATAAAATTTCTGTAAAAAATCTTTGCTTCTGTAAAAGGGCGGAGATTTTTTTGACACAGATCTTGGCGTCAATACTATAGCAATTCCATAAATTACTGCAAACAATCCAGTCCATCATAGCGTGAAGTCCTGCGCCAGATATCTTTGCCGTGCCTAAAAATTATAAAAATAATCTATAGATCACATGCGTAAATTCAATGAAAATTTGGGTTGAGATAAAAATGACCAGTTGTTATAATAAGGACAGATACTTGATTTAAAGTGATAAAGTGATGACGGAAATCCGTAATAAAATGAACGAAGTAAAGGAGATATTATGAACCAGTTAGAAGTATTAAGAGAAAGCCTTGGACAGTGCGATGAGATCATCCTGGACGCACTCCTTATGAGAAACAGGATCGTAGAGGACATCATGGTATACAAGGAAGCTAACGATCTTCCGGTACTTCAGCCGGAACAGGAGGCGAAGCAGAAAGGATGGCTGGAAGCCAGAATGGAAGGCAGACGTCATAAGAAAGAGGTCAATGATGTTTTTGCAAGCATCACACAGAACAGTAAAAGGATCCAGTCCAGAAATCTTTTCAATTATAATATCTTCCTGATCGGATTTATGGGAGCTGGTAAATCTACGATCTCCGATTATCTGAAGAATGTTCTTGCCATGGATGTTGTGGAGATGGATCAGTGTATCGTGGAGAGACAGGGAATGAGCATTTCTGATATCTTTGAGACTTACGGTGAAGAGTATTTCCGTGAGCTCGAGACAAATCTTCTGATCGAGATGCAGTCCAGATCTAATGTTGTAGTATCCTGTGGCGGTGGTGTTCCGATGCGGGAGCGCAATGTTACCGAGATGAAAAAAAATGGCCGTGTTGTACTTCTGACTGCAAAGCCGGAAACGATTCTGGAACGTGTAAAGGATAATCATGACCGTCCTTTACTTGAGAACAACAAAAATGTTTCATTTATCGCTGATCTGTTGGAAAAACGTCGCGCGAAATATGAGGCAGCAGCAGATATAGTTGTTGAGACAGACGGAAAGAGTGAGCTTGAGATCTGCGAGGAGCTGATCCACAGACTTCGTGAGGCTGAGGCAAATAAATAACTGCTGATCATAAAACAGAATAGTTTTACATATAAAAAGGACAACTGTCCGATAAACCGTACAGAAACAGAACGGAGATCGGGCAGTTGTCCTTTATGATATAAAAGATCCGGACCATATATTTGCAGATGAACAGATCGTTTAATTGGTCTTATAAAAAATCTCCCTTGAGGTTTCCTCGATCACAAATTTTTTAAAGGCTTCCACGACCGGCGGATGGTATACATCCTTCAGCATGGCCATGTAGAAATTCCGCTGCCAGCTTGGAGAGACAAGGGGCAGGATCTTAAGATTCAGAGAGTGAAGGATCGGGATATCCGGTGCAATGCAGATGCCGAAATCATTGGCAACAAATCCTGCGGCAACCTGATCCTCATCGATCTCAAAAGCCACATCCGGGTACTGACCGATGCTCTTAAATAACTGGTCAATGATCTGGCGGAGACCGCTTCTCTTCTTGAAGATGATCTGCTTGTATGGAAGCGTTTCCTCCAGATGAATCTCGGATTTCTCAGCAAGAGGATGTTCCGGCGGAACGATGACGACCAGATCCTGCTTGGCAACCGGAATAAATTCGATCAGTGGTTCGTCGTCAAATTTGGAACAGAAGCCGATATCGTATTTCTTCTCTTTCAGTCCGGTGAGGATATCGCCGGTAAGAACCTTATCACAGAACAGATTGAAATGGATCTGTTTTCCCTTATTGGCATTAAGAAAGCTGCGGATGATCTTTGGCATAAAGTCAACACCCAGAGTTCTGAGAAAAGCCACATCGATCTGTCCTTCTCCCTTTCCTGCAAGCTGGAGACCGTTTACGGAGGAATCCAGCCGGTTCAGGGTTTGTTCCACATCCTCCAGAAAAGACTTGCCATATTTGGTGAGAGAAACATTCCGTCCGTTTTTTTCAAATAATTTCACTCCAAGCTCTTCCTCCAGAGAAGAGATCGCGTGACTTAGGCTGGGCTGTGTGATGGCCAGAACATCCGCAGCTTTTGTATAATGTTCCAGATGAGCCAGTGTCACGAAATAGCGAAGATGATACAGATTCATTTTTCAATACTCCTTTCGTAAGTTTATCTGAATGTTTTACTTCGGACAGATCCCAGGTAAGTCTGACAGACATAAGAGATTTGCCGGGCCGTATGCAGTGACGGCGGCAATACGGCTGAATATGTTTTATATAGTATAACATGATATATTGATAAAATCTATGGATTCTCCTGGTACAATCAATTTGTTTTGTATTTAACAAAGTTATATAATGCTTATAGAAAAAAGATACAAAATAATTAAAAAAAAACAAATAAAATTATTTAAATTTTCAGGAGGAATTATCATGTCAAAAGAATTTCCAATCACAATCAGTTCCTGGACACTGGGAGATCAGTGCAAATTTGAGGACCGTGTAAAAGCTGCCAAAGAGGCTGGCTATGAGGGAATCGGCCTGAGAGCAGAAACCTACGTAGATGCCCTGAATGAGGGACTTTTCGACGAGGATATCCTGGCGATCCTGGATAAATATGACATGAAGGTAACAGAGGTTGAGTACATCGTGCAGTGGGCAGAGGAGCATCGTTCCTATGAGCAGAAATACAAAGAACAGCTCTGCTTCCATATGTGTGAATTATTTAACGTAAAACAGATCAACTGCGGACTGATGGAGAACTATTCCGTAGAGTACACAGCACAGAAGCTTCGTGAGCTTTGCCACAGAGCAGGCAAATACATCATCGGTGTTGAGCCAATGCCATACAGCGGAATCCCGGATGTGAAAAAGGGCTGGGCTGTTGTAAAAGCTGCTGACTGCGGGAATGCGAAACTGATCCTTGATACATGGCACTGGGTAAGAGCAAACCAGCCGATCGAGCTTTCCGTACTTGAGGGAATCCCGGCAGACAAGATCGTATCCATCCAGATCAACGATGTATGGGAAAGACCATATGCAACAACGATCTTAAGAGATGAGTCCATGCATGACCGTCTTGCTCCTGGAACAGGAATCGGAACAACAGTACCGTTCGTAAAAATGATCAAAGAAAAAGGCATCAGACCAAATGCCATCGGCGTAGAGGTTATCAGCGATGCAAACCTTGAAAAAGGTATCGGGTATGCTGCAAAACATACATATGAGAACACAAAGAAGGTACTGGAAGAGGCTTGGCCGGAAGTACTGTAATTAATATAAGAAACGAATATTTCAGACGGGCCCCTGTTTCCGACGTCATACCGGTGACAGGGCGTTACCGTGAAAGAACAAAAAGATTGTTTCAAAGGAAAGGAGAACGCATATGAAATTCAATGCGATGTTTCAGCCGATCGAGATCGGTCCTATGACAGTAAAGAATCGTTTTGTTGTTCCGCCAATGGGAAATAACTTTGCAAACACAGACGGAACAATGAGTGAGCAGTCCGCTGCATATTACAGAGAAAGAGCAAAAGGCGGATTTGGTCTGATCACCATTGAGGCTACTGTAGTTCACAAGGGCGCAAAGGGTGGCCCGCGTAAACCATGTCTTTATGACGACTCTACGATCGAGAGCTTCCGCAAGGTCATCGACGGATGTCATGCAGAAGGAGCAAAGGTGTCCATCCAGCTTCAGAACGCAGGTCCGGAAGGAAATGCAAAGAACGCAGGAGCACCGATCACAGCAGCAACCAGTATCCCGTCAGTGTGCGGCCGTGATATTCCGAAGCAGCTTACAACTGAGGAAGTTTACGAGCTGATCAAAGGCTACGGTGAGGCAGCAAGAAGAGCAATGGAAGCAGGAGCAGATGCTGTTGAGATCCATATGGCACACGGTTATCTGGTAAGTACCTTCCTTTCTCCGAGAACAAACAAGAGAGTGGATGAGTTTGGCGGATGCTTTGAGAACCGTATGCGTTTCTCCCGTCTGATCATCGAGGAAGTTAAAAAAGCAACACAGGGAAAAATTGCAGTTCTTGCAAGAATCAACTGTGCAGATGAGGTTCCGGGAGGACTTGATGTCCACGACAGTGCAGCAATCGCAGCATATCTGGAAAGCTGCGGACTGGACGGACTCCATGTATCCCGTGCCGTTCATATCAAGGATGAGTTTATGTGGGCACCGACTGTTATCCACGGTGGATTCTCTGCAGCAGAGGTTGAGGAAATCAAACGTGCGGTAAATATCCCGGTGATCACAGTTGGACGTTATACAGAGCCACAGTTCGCAGAGCTGATGGTAAAAGAAGGAAGAGCAGACCTTGTAGCATTCGGACGTCAGAGCCTTGCAGATCCGGCTATGCCGAAGAAAGCACAGGAAGAGCGTCTTGAGGATATGACTCCTTGTATCGCCTGTCTTCAGGGCTGTGTTGCAAACATGTATGCAGGAAATCCGGTATGCTGTCTGACAAACCCGTTCCTGGGTCATGAGGCAGAGCCGCTTGAGAAAGCGGAAGAGCCGAAGAAGGTTATGGTTATCGGTGGTGGTGTTGCAGGACTTTCCGCTGCATTTATCGCAAAAGAGAGAGGCCATGAGGTAACACTTTATGAGGCAGGAGATGTTCTCGGCGGAAACATGAGACTTGCTGCATATCCGCCGGGAAAAGGTGACATCACAAACATGATCCGCAGCTACATCCATCGCTGTCAGAAGGATGGCGTTAAGATCGTGATGAACTGTGAGGTAACTCCGGAGCTTATCAAAGAAGAGAAGCCGGACAGCGTGATCATTGCCACCGGTTCCAAGACTCTGATCCTTCCGATCGAGGGAATCGACAATCCGGCTATCATCCACGGCTCTGACCTTCTGGATGGCAAGAGAGCAGCAGGCAAAAAGGTTCTCGTTGTCGGCGGTGGAATGGTTGGATGCGAGACAGCTGCATTTTTAGGCGAGCAGGAGCATGATGTAACTGTTATCGAGTTCCGTGATACCGTAGGTGCAGACGTGATCCACGAGCACAGAGTATATCTGATGAAGGATTTCGAGGACTACGGAATCAAGGAGATCACCGGAGCAAAGGTATGCAAATTCTATGAAGACGGTGTAGAATATGAGACCGCTGACGGAGTACGTCACGAGTCAAGAGGATATGATTCTGTGATCCTTTCCATGGGATTCCGTAACTACAATCCTCTGGAAGAGAAGATCAAAGACCTTGTACCTGAGACACATGTGATCGGAGATGCTATCCGTGCAAGACGTGCACTGGATGCAACAAAAGAGGCTTATGAGGTAGCTTCTAGGATCTGATCTGCCAATCTATCCAATAAACCGGACAGTACAAAAATTAAAAAGATGCCCTGTCAGACACCGGAAAAAATATATCCGGTGTCTGACAGGGGAAAATGCAGGAGGTAAAAAGAAATGGAACAGAGAATTAAAGGAACAACTGGTTTACTTGCACTGATCGGAAGCCCTGTAGGACATTCCGGATCCCCGGCTATGTACAACTTCAGCTTCCAGTACCATAACCTGGACTATGCTTACATGGCATTTGATATCAAAGAGGATCAGGTTCCGGCAGCTCTTGATGCAATGCGTCTGTTCAAAATGAGAGGCTGTAATGTAACCATGCCTTGCAAGAACAAAGTAGCTCAGTGTGTAGACGAGCTTTCACCGGCAGCAAAGATCATCGGCGCTGTAAATACTATCGTAAATGAGGATGGAAAACTTGTTGGACATATCACAGACGGTATCGGATTTGTCCGCAACCTGAAAGAGCATGGTGTTGATGTAAAGGGCAAAAAGATGGTAGTCCTCGGAGCAGGCGGAGCAGCTACAGCTCTGACTGTACAGTGTGCCCTTGACGGAGCAGCATCCATCGCGATCTTCAACCCTGACGATCCATTCCTTGACAGAGCAAAAGGAACTGCTGAGAAGCTTGCAAAAGAAGTACCGGACTGCAAAGTAAGCGTATATTGCCTTGACGATCAGGACAAACTGAGAGAAGAGATCGCAAACGCAGATATCCTCGCGAACGGAACACTTGCAGGAATGAAACCACATGATGACATCACACTGGTTGATAAATCCATGTTCCATAAGGATCTTGTTGTTGCTGACTGCGTATACAATCCGGCAGAGACAAAGATGGTAAAAGAAGCAAAAGAAGCAGGCGTGAAGCTTGCTGTAGGCGGAAAAGGAATGCTTCTGTGGCAGGGTGCAGCATCTTACAAGCTTTACACAGGTCTTGAGATGCCGACAGATGAGTACCAGAAATTTCAGGCTGAGAACGAAGGGAAATAAGAAAAATGAGCCAGACAGGTAAGAAAAATTTAGTGATTACTTCTATCGCGCTGTATTTTACATATTTCATCCATGGAATCGGAGCTTCCATCATGGGTCAGTACAAGCCGGAGCTTGCTGCTCACTGGGGAGCAAAGGCTTTAAGTGATGGAACTATGGATGTCAGCATGGTAGTATCTGTAATTGCCGCACTTGGACTTGGAAGACTGATCTCTCTTCCGTTTTCCGGTCCCCTGTCCGACAAATTCGGACGCAGATTAAGCGGAATCATCGGCGTGATTTGTTATGCAGCATACTTTATGGGAATCGCATTTGCTCCGTCTATGGGAGTTGCCTACGCCTTTGCCATTGTAGGCGGTATCGCAAACTCCTTCCTAGACACCTGCGTAAGCCCGACATGTATGGAGATTTATGTAAACAATCCTTCTGTAGCGAACCTGTTTACAAAATTCTCCATGTGTATCAGCCAGTTTCTGCTTCCTTTCCTCATCGGCTTTGTAGCAGCGGCGAATATGTCCTACAGAACCATCTTTATTGTTGCCGGTGCTGCGATCTTTATCGATGGAATCCTGATCCTGTTCCTGCCATTCCCGGAGAGAAATACAGCAGGTACAGTAAAGAAAGAAAAAGCAAAATTAAAGATCACTCCTGCAGCTCTTGCAGCAATTCTCATCGGATTTACAAGCTCTTCTACATTCATGCTGTGGCTGAACTGTAACCAGGAGCTCGGAAAGCTTTATAACTTAAGTGATCCTTCCAAGATCCAGTCCTTCTATGCAGTAGGAACCTTTGCAGCGATCCTGTGTTCCTCTGTATTTATCAAAAAAGGACTGAAGGAGATCAATATCCTGATCATTTATCCGCTGATCTCTTTCATCATGCTGGGACTTTGCTACTTTATCCAGAATCCGACAATCTGTCTTATCGGTGGATTTGTGATCGGTTTTGCAGGCGCAGGCGGTGTGCTTCAGCTGGCTGTTTCCACAACTGCGGAGTTCTTCCCGGAAAACAAGGGAACTGCAACATCCATGGTCATGATCGCATCCAGCGTTGCGAACTACACCATTCTGACACTGGCCGGCTACATTACAAAGACTGCCGGAACCAGTGCTCCGAGAATGATCCTGCTTCTCAATATGGCAGTGACATTCATAGGAATCCTTCTTGCACTGTTCGTTAAGATGAACCGTGGAAAAGAGGCTTGACTGAATCAAGGAAATCCCTTGGGGTGAATATCCGTTTGACTATAGTAAAAAAAGTGAATCATTGTATGGATACAGACAAAGATGACTGAATCTGTGCAAAACAAAGTTCCAATTCGGGAACAATTCCCGGATTGGACTTTACCGTTTTTGAAAATGTTTGTTAATTAACAAACTTATAAAATAAAAGATACTATATATGTATTATCAAAAAAAACGACAAAGGAGAATCGTTATGGCACGTGCAGCAAGACAGCGAAGAGAAAACGAACTGCCCTACATTCCGTTTGGGCCATTTCAGATTCGTTTTCCGTTTATTCACTATAAAATTGAGTCCGTAGAGTTTATCCAGGGCCTGATTCTCGGGGTTACGGCACTGGCGGCGGTTCCTTATCTGGAACAATATCTGGGATTGCCTTATGAGTTGGCATGGAGCTGTGTGATCATAGAGACCATGCTGTATATGCTACACAGCTTACTTGGTGATCCGGTTGTACCGGGATGGATCACACCGACCCTTCCGCTGACGATCGTATTCCTGGAAGGCTTCCCTATGGGAAAAGAACGTATCCAGGCAATGATCGCCCTGCAGATGCTGGTTGGTCTCGTGTTCATATTTATGGGCATCACCAAACTTGCGGATAAATTTGTCCATGCAGTACCAAATTCTGTTAAGGGTGGTATCCTTCTTGCTGCGCCGGTGACGGTTATGGCAGGACAGCTGGGAGAGGGCGGCAACATGCATAAGTATCCGCTGGCGATCGTTGCCGGTGTAGGCCTTCTGATCCTGATCAGCTTTTCAGATAAATATCAGGAGAAGAGAAAGAACAACAAATTCCTGGATCTTGTTGCCAGGTATGGAAACCTTTTCCCGTATCTGATCGCCATGGTGGTAGGTCTTCTTGTAGGAGAACTGGATGCGCCTGGTTTGGAGCTGGGAACCTTTATCAAGATCCCGCAGTTCAAAGAGATCATCTCACAGGTAAGTATCTTTGGTGTGGGAATCCCGCCGGTCTCCATGTTTGTCAAAGCGCTTCCTCTGGCACTTGTATGCTATGTTATCGCATTTGGTGATTTTGTTACCACAGAGACACTGGTTACAGAGGCACGCCAGTCCAGAGATGATGAGTACATTGATTTCAATTCCAGCCGCTCCAACCTGGTCAGCGGCATCAGGAACCTGATCCTTTCCGTCATTGCCCCGTTCCCGCCGCTTTCCGGTCCGTTATGGGTTGGAATGACAGTATCTGTTTCCATCCGTTACAAGGAGGGAAAGAAAGCTATGAAGTCTCTGATCGGCGGTATGGCATCCTTCCGTATTGCAACGTTTTTAAGTGTGCTGATCATTCCGGTTGTAAGCTTCTTCCGTCCGATCTTCGGAGTCGGTTCCTCCATTACTCTGATGTTTCAGGCCTTTGTCTGTGCAAGGATCGGTATGGATTACTGCAGAACAGACCGTGACAAGATGATCGCAGGTGTTATGGCAGCTGTGCTTGCAACCCAGGGAACTGCATGGGCATCCGCATGGGCCCTGGCTGTAGGCTTCGGTCTGAATATCTTCCTTTCAAACTGGGACCCCAGAAAGAAAGAGGAGAATGCCATCGAGGATAAAAATTGATCAGAGGAATAACAAAGATATAAAAAACAGAAAAAGAAGAAGTGTGCTGGATGGGTCAGCACACTTCTTTTTTTGTCATGAGATTTGTTGTTTTTAATTATTATTTTAATAGATTTGCTATTATGGGATTAAAATTGCAAAAATTTGTTACATCAATTGGGTTTAAAAATTGGTTTATAATTCGCATTCTGTCACAAAAATCTACCGTAGATCCTTTTTATGGGAGGTTACAGGATCACAGGCTTTTGTGGATAATGTCAAGAACCTGTGCAAGCTCGTTGACATTGATCTGTCCTGGTGCGGAAGCTTTGGTAGCTGCACCGAAGGTAAGGGCGGAACCGAAGGTTTCGCCAGCGAGACGGCTGACAACACCTGTACCTGCCATGGACATGGTAATGATCGGGCGGTCGGCGAACTGCTCGGACATTTCCAGCGTGGCACTTAAGAGTGTAAGCACGTCCTGTTTGTTTCTTGGCATCACAGCCATTTTCGGGATATCTGCGCCATAGTCCTGCATCATGCGAAGACGGCGCACGATCTCATCCTTCTCAGGAGTTGCGTCAAAATCATGGTTGGAAGCGATGACCTTTACGCCATAGCTGTGTGCTTCCTGGATCATGCTTTTTACGATCTCCTCACCTGTGAAGGCTTCTACATCAATGAGATCTACATAGCCGCTTTTTGCGACAGCCATGTTGAGTGCTTTGTAAGCTTCGTTGGAGATCGCTTTTTCTCCGCCTTCCTTTGCAGTACGGAAGGTGAAGAGAATCGGAGTGTCCTTTAAAACGGTCTGGAGATCTTTTGCCACATCCAGAACCTTGTCTGTGTCAAAAACGTCCTCAAACCAGTCAACACGCCATTCCACAACGTCTACGGGGATCCTTGCGAAGGTCCCTGCCTCAAGGAGGATATCATCCTTTGTCTGTCCCACGATCGGGACACAGATCTTCGGTCTTCCCTCTCCGAGTGTGATATTTCTTACCTGAACTGTTTTCATAATGGTCCTTTCTGATACGACAGGAACAGATAGCAGTTTAGTCGTCGTATCTGATGTTAAGAATCTCTTTCATATGTTCGATCGGCATCGGTTCGCCGGTCCACAGTTCAAATGCAGCGGAGCCCTGGAAAAGCATCATGCCAAGGCCGTTCATTGTCTTGCAGCCAACTTCCTTTGCCATAGAACGCATAGCAGTTTCAAGAGGGGAGTAAGGCACGTCAACAACGATAAGCTCCGGGCGGAAGTAAGACTTGTCCGGAACAACGGACTGACCTTCCAGTGGTTTCATTCCAACACCTGTCGCATTTACGAAAATATAACTGTCAGCCATTTCTTTTTTCAGCTGGTCAAGATCTGCCAGATCATAGAGAACAGCATGGCTTGAAGTTCTGGTGTTGATCTTTTCTACCGTAGATACTGCACGGCCCCAGAATTCATCTTTGCGGTTGAAGATCACGATCTCGCCTACACCGTCAAGTGCTGCCTGGATCTCGATAGCAGTTGCGGCACCACCTGCACCTACGATGGTCATTTTCTTTCCGATAGCGTCGATGTTATTGTCTTTCAGTGCTGCCATAAATCCGATACCGTCTGTGATATGGCCTGTAAGATGACCATGATCATTAACGATGGTGTTTACAGCGCCGCACATTTCTGCTGCCGGTGAAAGCTCGTCAAGGTACTGGCCTACCAGCGTTTTGTTCGGCATGGAAACGTTGGAACCTCTCATTTTCAGAGTACGGATGGCATTTACAGCATCCTCGATCTCGTCTGCACCAACCTCAAATGCAAGATATGCATAATCATAGCCAAGCTTTGCAAAAGCTTCATTCTGCATGGCAGGAGAGCTGGAGTGGCGGATCGGATATGCCATAAGACCAATCAGCTCGGTATGTCCTGTGATTCTTTCTGACATGGTAATAACTCCTCTCATTGGTAAAATCTGGATGAAGATTTGTCTTTTTTAAACCTCCCACCACATAGATCTGAAGAAGTTGCGGACATTCTCCGGACGGCTGCGGGGGAGGAAGACGTGGAAAATCTATGTTACGGATCACCGAGTGAACTGTAACAGATCTATATACACTTTCCGGTAGAAGGATTGAAGTGTTCCCGGAAAGGGTATAGCGGAAAAATATTAAAGGTATCCTTTCTGCTCAAGAATGGTAAGGATATTGCGTCCTTCCTGGGTACCGTCAATGATTCGTCTTGCTCTCTGGCTGTCGCCGATGTTCATGATCTCAACATCCTCAGAAGAAAATTCCTCTGTGAGGTTCTGGTAAAGCTGTCCCTGAGCTCTCATTCCGAGACATACGAAGCCGTACTCAAATGGAAGCTCATAAGGCTCACCGTCGCCCCTGACAAGGAAGGAAGAATCCTTAACCTCAAGGAGAGCAGTTTTTGTAAGCTGATGTACATTGTGTTTTTTCATCATGGTCTTTGTGTCATTTTTGCTTACCGGGTCAAGATCACGTCCGATCTGATCCATCATCTCAACGATAGAGATGTCTGCGTTTCTGTCAGCAAAGAATTCCACAACATCAAGACCTACAGCACCGCCGCCTACAACAACAACCTTTTTGCCTTCCAGATCCTTCGGAAAATCATTAATGTGGCTGATCATACCAAGAATAGAATAAATATTATGTTTCTCGTTGTCAATACGATCCTTCAGTCCTGCGATCGGAGGCAGAAGCGGAGCGGAGCCGGTGGAGCTTACGATGATATTCGGATGGAACTTGCGGATGTTTTCCGGTGTTCCTTCTGTGTTTTTGAAGATGTAAAGATTATCAAGCTGTTCAGCACGATGCATGAGATAGTGCGGGAAATCAGCAAGACGGTTCTTTGCAGGGATCTTTGAGATCAGAGATGCAAGTCCGCCAAGCTCATTGCTTTTTTTCCAGAAGGAAGGTATTGCATCCAACCTCTGCGGCTGTACAGGCAGCTTCCAGTCCGGCAGTGCCACCGCCGATAACGACCACGTTGCAGTTTTTATTTACATGTTTTTTCTTATATACATCGCCCTCAAGAACAGATGGGTTTACAGTACAGCGGATCGGACGGTTTACACCGATACGGTTTCCGGCACAGCCAACGTTACAGGAGATACATTTGCGGAGGTCACACTCATGACCTGTGGCAACCTTGTTTACCCATGCAGGGTCTGCAATCAGACCACGGCCCATACCGATCAGGTCTGCATCACCGTCAGCCAGGATACGCTCAGCAACCTTCGGGTCACGGACATTACCCATGGAGATACATGGCTTGTTGAATTTTTCTCTTACGGCCTTTGCCATGTAGGAACGCCATCCGTCCGGGAGATAATTTGCATCGATCTGGTACTGGATGGAACCGTTAAGTCCGCAGGAAACATCAAAGATATCAACCTCTTCCTGAAGATAATCCAGGTATTCCAGAGTATCCTCCAGTGTATTTCCGCCTTCCATCAGCTCATCCGCACTGAGACGGAGCATGATCGGGAAGAAAGGTCCTACCTGTTTCCTTACCTCATCGATGACCATACGGCAGAAACGGGTACGGTTCTCAACAGATCCGCCGAACTCATCGGTACGCTTGTTTGTGATCGGGGAGAGGAACTGACTGATCAGATAGGAGTGTCCTGCATGGATCTCTACCGCGTCAAAGCCAGCTGTCTGTGCACGTTTTGCAGCCTCACCGTATTTTTTTACGATGTGAAGGATCTCATTTTTGGAAAGAGGACGCGGGATCTCGCCGCCTTCTTTGGATGGAACGTCAGATGCGGAAACCGGCTGCATGTTGATCCTGGAAGAAACAGCAGAAGCTCCGGCATGGTTGATCTGGATCGCAATCTTTGTTCCGTATCTATGAATATTTTCACAGAATTTGAAAAGACGTGGCAGATAGTTGTCATGGTCGATGCGCAGCTGTGTGGTTCCGTTGGAGCCCTGCGGGGAATCGATGCTTGCGTTCTCTACGATGATGAGACCTGTGCCACCCTTTGCACGCTGCTCATAATAATTGATATGAAGAAAACTCATTTCGCCGTTCTGTTCACCGTAGTTGGTGCCCATCGGCATCATAACAATACGGTTCTTGATAGTCATATTTTTAACGGTTAATGGGGAAAAAATATGCGGATAATCATTCTTCATCTGGAAAAACCTCCCTGGTTATTTTAAATAGAATCGTTTGTTTGTGTTAATTATATAACAAAATATCTATAAAACTAATTCATAATACAAGTGATATAATAAAAATAATCTATAGATTTTCTTATGAGATAAAAGGAGCAGAATGTGCAGATAGCAGCTGAAAAAAAATAACTGGAAAAGGGTAGCAGATTCCAGGGTTTACATACAGGACTTTAGCGTGGTATCATAACAAATAAAAAAGATACAGAACACGGGGAGACGGAAATGTAAGACCATATTACCGTGAAATGTAAAAAAGACAGGAGATAGAAAAATGGAATTCTGGGATATTTACGATGCAGATAAGAAACCGACAGGACGAACTATGAAGCGCAATGACTGGTGTTTAAAGGATGGAGAGTATCATCTGACAGTTTTGGGCGTGGTAGCAAGACCGGACAAGACCTTTCTTATTACTAAACGTGTGATGACAAAGGCCTGGGCTCCGGGCTGGTGGGAGGTTTCCGGCGGTGCAGCCCAGGCAGGAGAGGCTTCCCGTGATGCAGTACTCCGTGAGGTGAAAGAGGAGACCGGACTGGACGCCAGTGAGGCAGAGGGCGGATACCTTTTTACATATAAAAGAGAGAACCCGGGGGAAGGAGATAATTACTTTGTGGATGTGTACCGTTTTGTCATGGATGTGGAGGATAAGGATCTGAAGCTTCAGACAGAAGAGACAGACGGATATATGTTTGCAACCCTGGAGCAGATCCGGGCGTTTGCCGCAGAGGGAAAATTCCTACATTATGACAGTATTAAGAAGGTGTTTGAGTTCTGAGCAGATTTCTGACTGGTTTTCCGCGAGGATTTGAAAATAAATGTTGTTTTTTGTGGATTTATATTTTTAAAAACGTTGTTTTTTGACTTGTTTTCGAAGAATTGTCTTGACATTAAAATTGGTAAATAGTAAAATTAAATCAGATGAACTGCCAGACTGTTTTTTGACCATGAGCAGGTAGCAGAGCGGATTTCAAAGATCTGCCTGACTTTAGGAAGCTGTAAGCCGGATGAATGAAATCCGGCTTATAAAATTATCCAATATTATCAGATCGAGAATAATATAAAATTTTGAAAGCGAGGAATCATCAATGGCGGATGAACATAGAGATCAGATCAGAATCGTACAGGAAACCGTAGCCGGTAAGGAGATCACATTTGCCCATATCATGGGTGGTCCGGCACCTATCATATATCAGAAGCTTGGACTGAATCCGCAGGTGGACTATGGATCATCTGCAATTGGTATCATGAACATGACACCTTCCGAGTCTGCTGTGATCGCATCCGATATTGCTGTGAAGAGCGGTAATGTGTATCTTGGATTTGCAGACCGTTTTACAGGAACACTGATCATAACAGGAGAGATTTCCGATGTGCAGACTGCAATGGAGGAGATCGTGGATTATTTCCGTGATACTCTGGGATATGTAGTATGCAATATCACCAAGAGATAAGGAAGTGTACCATGGAAGAACGGATAACAAAGGAAGAACTGCTGGAGAGGCTGTTTCATGATGATTATGAGAACCTTAAGGGAAGAAGACTTCGGCTGACCCGGGTGAGAGTACCTGGAAAGGAGCTTTCCTTTGCACATGTTTTACACCAAATGACAGATCGATATATGAGAATCTTGCGTTACATATCGGTGTTCATGAAGGTGAAGATCACAGAGGAGATGCCATCGGCATGGTCCGTGTCACACCCGTGGGAGGCAATCGTGGTTGCGGTCAGATGTTGCAGTGAAGGCAGCTCATGTGGAAGTAGGATTTATGGATCGTTTCTGCGGGACGCTGATCCTGACAGGCGGTTTTACGGAAGTGATGACAGCCGTGGAGGAAGTGGTACGATTTTTCCATGAGACATTGAAATTCGATGTCTGTAAGATCCACAGAAGCTGAGGCAGGACGGGATAAAAAATGAAAAAAATTTTTCTGATGGGTCGAAGTGAAGCCGGCAAAACATCCCTGACACAGGCGCTTAAAGGGGAAGAGCTTCATTATCATAAGACTCAGTATACCAATACAAATGAAGATACTATTGATTCACCGGGAGAATATGCGGAATCCAAGCATTTCAGCGTAGGACTGGCCTGCTTTTCCTTTGAGGCGGATGTGATCGCCATTGTACAGGCAGCCAATGAGCCCTTTAACCTGTTTAGTGACGGCAGCAGGAATTTTCTACTACGGCCGCTGATCGGGATCATCACCAAGGTGGATTCTCCCCATGCCAACATTCCCATGGTCAGACAGTGGATGGAGAACATGGGCTGTGAGAGGATCTTTATGGTAAATAACAAGACAAGGGAAGGCATCAGCGAGCTGATGGATTATCTGCAGGATGATCTCCCGACGCTTACGCTTGAACAGGCGAAATTCAAGCAGAGCCTTGGCCTTAACGAATGGGATTCCATGCCGGAAGGGGTGGAGTATCCGGAATCCATACGGTAAAATAGTAATATTCACGAAAAATGAATAAAAATACAAAATTCAAACAGAAAAAGTAGAAATTCCTCCGGAACTGTGATATACTGTCATCGTTTGGAAGATTCGTGGGCTGAAATGTAAGATCCCCAGAGCATGAAGGATAAAGAGGATAGAAACGGGGCTCGCAGATATATGGCAGAAGAGCTGTATGTCGGGAACACCGGGTATCCGTATCTGCCTTCATGTTCCGGGGATTTTTTATATTCTATACACAGATTTTCCGAGTGGATGCAAAAGACAAAAAATAAGAAGGACAGGAGAGGAAAAGATGTTTGAATTATTTGAAAATCTGACCAACTGGCTCTGGGGACTGCCGTTGCTGATCACGATCCTCGCTACAGGCGTATATCTGACAGTACGTTCCGGTTTCTTCCAGTTTCGCCATTTTGGTTACATTGTGAAAAACATGTTCAGTAAAGAACGTCGCCAGGAAGGCGGAGATGACGGAAAGAGCCTGACACCGTTCCAGGCTATTTCCATTGCGATCGGAGGTACTGTTGGTGTATCCAATATGTCCGGTGTTGCAACGGCTATTGCAACAGGAGGACCTGGGGCATTATTCTGGCTCTGGATCGCAGCGCTTCTTGCCATGGTCATCAAGATGGCAGAGGTAACACTTGCTGTATACTACAGAGAGAAACAGCCAAACGGTGAGTACCAGGGAGGCCCGACCTACTACATGCAGAAGGGGCTTGGCGGAGAGAAAAAGCTTCCCTTCTGGAAACTTTTTGCAGTACTGTTCGGCGGCTGTATTTTCATGACATGGTTCATTACTTTGCAGAATTATACAGTATCAGAGGCTGTCGGAAGTACCTTCCACCTGCCGTACATCGTACCGTCACTTTTGTATGTGGCAGCGATCTATCTGATCATCATCGGCGGTGTAAAGAAAGTCGGCGTGATCTCTTCCTATATGACACCGATCATGTGTATGCTTTACATTGTAGGCTCTCTCGCAATACTGGTAGTGAATTTTGACAAGCTGCCGGAAACCTTTGGACTGATCTTCAAGGGTGCATTTACAACACAGGCGGCAGTCGGCGGATTTATGGGAGCCGGTGTTGCAACAGCAATGCGTCTTGGCTTTGCCCGTTCCGTATACAGCAACGAGGCAGGCTGGGGAACATCTCCTATGATCCATGCTTCCGCAAAGACAGACCATCCTGTAAAACAGGGACTGATGGGAGCATTTGAGGTATTTGCAGACACCATCGTAGTCTGCTCCATGACAGGTCTTGTTGTTATCATCACCGGCTACTGGAATTCAGGACTTCAGGGATCAGAGCTGACACTGACAGCATTTGAGTCTGGAATGGGCTCCATTGCGAGAGCACTGATCGCGATCAGTATTTTTCTTTTTGGATTAACAACATCAACCGGATGGTTCACCTACTACAGCGTGATCCTGAAGCACTGGCTGAAAAATAATCAGAAGGTTCTGAAGATTGCAGAGAAGGTTTTTATCCTTGGAACACCATTATGGGGTCTTCTGGTCACAGTGCTTACTCTTTACGGAAACGGAACACCGGCGCAGCTGTGGGTAATTGCAGACTTTACAACCGTATTCCCTACATTTGTAAATGTTGCCACATTGTTTATCTTAAGTGGTACCTTCTTTAAACTGCTGAAGGATTACAAGGCGCGTTACATGGGAATCGGAAAGGTAGACAAGGATATGGCACTTTTCTACGAGGATAAAAAAGAAAAAGAGGAAAAATAAACAGTGGATACAATTTTTTTTAACGGATGTATAAGAACACTGGATGACAGTGAAAAAGTGGCAGAGGCTGTGGGAATCGAAAATGGCCGGATCGTTTTTGTGGGAACTGATAAAGAAGCGGAAGCTTTTTCCTGCAAAAAGCGGATCGACCTTAAGGGAAGGCTGATGCTGCCCGGTTTTGTGGATACACATATGCATATGCTGCATTATGCATTTGTGGAAAGATCTGTAAAACTGTTTGACTGCACAAGTGTTGAGGAAATGCTTGCCGCAGCAAAAAAAAGACTGGAGGAGAGCAAAGGTCAGAAGCTGACCTGGCTCTACTGCAGAGGCTGGAATGAGGAACATTTTGATAAGCCACGCTATCCGCACAAGGATGAGCTGGATGTGCTCTCAATGGAAATCCCCATCATTATGGTGCGTGTCTGCGGGCATGTGGCTGTGTGCAACAGCTGCGGTCTGGAGCTTCTGAAAAAAATCCCGGAGTTCCCGGAGATTGAGATTCCATATGAACGTGTTCCAGTTCTTCTACGCCTTTGGCCTAGGACTGATGTTCGGATATGTATACACGCGCACCTCCCGACTGCGGTATTCGGTGGCTATGCACATGCTGATCAACCTGAACGGG
>ENA-OQMY01000044-OQMY01000044.1-human-gut-metagenome-genome-assembly--contig:-NODE-44-length-45065-cov-8.606591_pt1 | contig 45065 bp, 35 predicted proteins | sample MGYA00242623_ERZ504868 | MGnify/ENA primary metagenome ERZ504868 (study PRJEB26092, sample SAMD00036386) | human gut metagenome | host: Homo sapiens | study: EMG produced TPA metagenomics assembly of...
CATCGAATTCAGCGGATGGGGACGCGTGCTCGGCGACAAGAACATGGCCGCCGCCCTCATCGACCGCACCGTCCACCACGGACGGCTCATCAGATTCGAGGGCCGCTCCTACCGAAGCGAACACGCCATCATGACCAAATAACCAACACAACGCAGACAGGCAGCGGCCGATACCGCACACCCTGCGGAAAACCCGCTGCCTACACTGCGGAAAAACACCGCTCACAAAGCGGACGCCAACTTGCTAAAACACAGCCCGCCGTGGTCACCTGCTCGGCGTTGAAGAAGATCTACCGCGACAAGCTGCGCCGTCAAGGCGTGGTGTTCGTCTACATGCAGGGCACATTCGACGAGGTGATGGAACGCCTTTCCCACCGCCAAGGCCACTTCATGAAGCCGAGCATGCTGCAATCCCAGTCCGACATTCTCGAAGAGCCGGGCGATGACGAAATTCACGTCAACGTACACATCGGCCAGGCCGATCCCGAACACGAGGCCATGGCCGTGGCCGGTGCCCTCGGCCTGTGAGCCATCTCTCGGCTCCCCTTAGTCTCACTTCGCCACACGTGCGGCGCATCGACGAACTCGAACGGCGCATCAGCGAACTTCAGCTGGAGCTGAAGCAGTGTGAAGGCCAGCAAGGGCGAACCGGATCGGTCCAAACGGGCTACTCAGGCCGACCAGCCCAGCCAGTCCGTTCAGACCGACCTAACTGATCAGAGCGGGCCCTCTGACCAGTCCGAACCATCTGACCGACATGTACTTGTTGACTAAGTGTGCGGCCCGTCATTCGTTATGGAACATGCCGGCCATGTATACAGGCAGGTAGGTTACATTCCCTTCGACTGAGACGTTGCATGGGCCAAGCACATAGCCTGTATTGAGATGGTATTCAGGGTGGGCGAGCACGTTGTCCATTGCGCGATGGCGTTTGTAGGATTTGCCGGACTTCACCTCAATCGGCAGCACGTGATCGTTGCGGTCTTGGATGAGGAAATCGAGCTCGCCAAGCTTCTTACTGTTGTAGTAGTACAGGTCAAATCCGTGAGCGCGTAGCTCTTGGGCCACCGCATTTTCATAGATTGAACCGTAGTTGATATCAGGGTTGCCGTCGAGTACGTCGAGCGCGGTTTTCTTGAGAAACGAGCCGGTAAGCAGACCCACGTCGTTGTAAAAGAGTTTGAAGAGGTTACGTTCCTTGCTCATCTCCAACGGTGTGCACGGTTCGTCCACATTGTACGCGGCGACGGCTACATCCGCATTGACCAGCCAATCGAAATCGGAAGCAACCGATTGGAATCTCATGTTCTTTTCGATTTTGGCGAAGGTAAAGCGCTTGTTTGGGTTATTTAACTCGCTGGGCACCAAATCGTAGATAGCGCGGATATGCAGCCGGTCTTCTTTGCGCGCGTATTGGCTGATATCGCGGCGATATTCACGCTTTATGTTCTCTTGTATAGTGCGCACGTCCGCAACGCTGCCGTTTGCCACGAACGAGTCGACTGCGGCAGGCATGCCGCCGATGACCAGATATTTGGAGTATAGCTCCATGAGCCTTTGATGAATGAACTCATCCACTTCCTGGTGCTTGGCAAAGCATTCGGCAAGCATATCGAATACGTCGTTGCCGATATGCTGCGACCAGCAGAACTCTTGGAAATCCAGTGGATACATATCCAGCTCGGTCAGGTACCCGACCGGTACCGAGCGTATATCTTCGAGCTCGACTCCAAGTAGCGAGCCGGAAAGCGCGTAAATCGAACCGACATCATCTACAGGAACTTAATGCGGTGACCATTTCCTGCAACGCTGGCCTCGTCAAGAAAATCAGGGTTTTGCCGGGTACTAATGGCGTATTTACGGCCAGTTCCAGCCTCATCAGTAGGTTTTTGGCATCGCGGGGCCGATCGAATAATGCAACGAGGTCAGGGTTCTCGATGAAATTGAGCTCGGCGATATGGTCGTAATGCTGTTGGGCAAAGTGCCTGATGATATAGGTTTTGCCAATCTGACGGGCTCCGGTGACCAGCAGTGCAGTGCGTTTCGGCGCGGATCTCCAAGCTTCCAGCTGTGTCTCGATTTTTCTTCGCAGCATGAGAATCTCCAGTCATTTGTAGGCCTTGCATCTATGCTGGGCACGTTTTCCAACTGTTTATAGCGCATATTTTACACTTTTCCAACCATAAGAATGCGGTTTTGGCTACGTTTTCCAACCTCAAAATGGGGAGTTTTATACACTTTTCCAACTTATGTATGTGGAGACTCTCTATTTCACGTGAGACGAAAGTGGCTCCCCTCTTTGAGGGGAGCCACGGAATACTGCTTTTACTTATGCCAGGTGAGAGCGCATGAACCACTGGAACTTTTCGAGTTCCTGCACGTGGTCCTGGATGATGTTGGAGCTGATCACATCCAGCTCGTCCAGCTCGGCGATGGCCTTGCGGTCGTCGGCGATGAAGGCGTCATAGTACTCGATCAGCGCTTTGAGATACTCCTCGGTGCCCACGCGGCCCTCGGCGTCGAACGACTTCCACGTGCGGTTGCGCACGATGGCGTCCGCGCGGCCGTCCGGGGTGCCGCCCAGAGTGGCGATGCGCTCGGCGGTCTCGTCGGCCTGAGCCAGCACGGCCTCGACCTCGGGGTCAAGCATCTCGTGAACGTCGATGAAGTTCGGGCCGGTCACGTTCCAGTGTGCGTGCTTCAGGACCAGAGCGGCCTCCTGCTCCTGGCTCAGTCGGTTCTGTAGGATGGCGATGGCCTTCTCACTGGCCGCTTCATCAAGGCCCGGCACAACAAACGCAAGTGTCATAATGTTCCTTCTTTCAGTAGGTGGAACCTGTCCATATAATTCTACGATTTTTGGTTATGCCCCGGGCCGAACGAATAGGTGGTGAATATCACGTGGCTAGTTGGCATCGTCGCTTTGTGATTCGGCTGGCAGTGGCGCATGGTCCGGGGCACCGGCTTTGCGGACTTCGATGGTTTCGATGCGGCGGCCATCCACCTTGGTGATGACCATGTTGTAGCCGTCGTCGGAATGCAGCACGTCGCCCACCGCACCCATCTTGCCGGTCTTGGACAGGAAGTAGCCGGCGACCGTCTCGTACGGGCCGTCCTCCAATTCGATGCCGGTCAGATCGGCGAAGTCCTCAATGGTCATGCTGGCCTCGATCGTGGCCACACCATTGACGAACGCGGTGCGGGTGGTGCGTTCGCCGCCCTTCTCGCTGGGCAGATCGTACTCATCGCGAATATCGCCCACAAGCTCCTCGGTCATATCCTCAAGCGTCACGATGCCGTCCGTGCCTCCGTACTCGTCGATGACCACGGCCAGATGGATGCCGCGCTTACGCAGCAGTTCCAGGCTCGGCAGCAGCTTGGAGGTGCCGGGCAGGGAGATGCCTTCGCGCACCACATCGCGCACGATCTTGGCGTTCGGATCGCGCACGTCCAGCAGATCGCGCACATGCACGAAGCCGATCACGTCGTCGAAATCCTTGCCGGTCACCGGGTAACGGGAGTACGGCTGGTCGCGTACGAACGCGGCGGCCTCGGCCAAGGGCTGGTCACCCTCGATGAAGACCACGTCGGCGCGCGGGCGCATCACCTCGGCGACGATGGTTTCGGACGCATCGAACACATCGTCGAGAATCGTGCGTTCGTCCTTGGAGAGGTTGGTGTTGGAGCTGACCAGCACGCGCAGCTCGTCATCGGACACCTCGGACTCGGTCTGCTGCGGGTCGAAGCCGAGCAGGCGGACGATGCCGTTCGTGTTCTTGCCGATGAGCCAGATGATCGGGCGGCAGACGGCGGCGAAGGCGTCGATGGCGGGCACCACGGCGCGCGCGATCTGCTCGGTGCGCTGCATGGCGATGCGCTTGGGCACCATCTCCGAAATCACGATGGAGCAGTAGGAGATGATCAGCGTGAGCACGATGTTCACCAAACCGCCGGCGATGCCGGTCGGCACACCCCAGCCTTCCACCACGGGAATCAGATACGGGGATATCGAGGAGGCTCCGAACGAGGCGGACAGGAAGCCGCACAGCGTCACGCCGATCTGCACTGTGGAGAGGAAGGTGTTCGGATCGCGCGCGATTTTCGCGACTTTCGCGCCGCGCGCATCCTCCTGCTCCATCTGCTCGATCTGCGAACCGCGCAGCGAGACCAGCGCGAGCTCGGTGCCGGAGAACACCGAGCCGAGGAGCAGGAAGATGAAGATCAGGAGCACATTCAAACCAAGTGACATACGCCCAACTCTAGGGGAGCGGGGAGTCAAATACGGGATTTGCTGGCTGCGCCGTCTATGTGAGGCGTGATGCGCGTTGGCGTGTGTGACGGTGTGAAATAGTACGCAATGGTACGCAATCGTGGCACATGGTATAATTTCATGTAATTTAGTACGCAATCATGTAATACGGTATGCAATCATGGCAGATGGTACGTGTTGTGGGTAGGAGTATGGTCGTGGTAATCAATCCCTTCAAACCAACCGCCGGTAAAATGCCGCCGATTCTTATTGGCCGGCAGTCCATTATCGAGGATTTTTCCGAGGCGCTGACCAACGGAGTAGGGGCTCCTGGGCGCATTATGCTGGTCACCGGGCAGCGCGGCTTCGGAAAGACGGTTATGCTCACCGAATTTCGGCGCATCGCCAAAGCGCAGCATTGGGAAGTCATTGGAGAGACGGCGTCCGCAGGGCTGGCCGCGAGACTCATAGCGGCATTATCGCCTTCGGGATTGCGCCTGGATCAGGCCAACATCGGTCCCTCCATTGGAATTTCCGGCATTGCTACGGCAAGTCTCGGGCAAGCGCATTTTTCCGCGGAATCCAATCCGCTGACGTTGCGCAACGCGTTGAATAAGCAGTTGGGCAGTAAGAAGCTCGGTAAGGGGAAGGGCATTCTCATCACCATCGATGAGACGCAAGCGGCCTCGCATGATGATCTGGTCGCTATTGCTACCGCTGTGCAGCACGTCATTACGGATGCAGATGAAGGCGATACCCCTGATGCGGATAAGAAGGGCGTCGCCATCGTGTTCGCCGGCTTGCCGTATATGGTCAATGATTTGCTGGATAACGAGGTGACCACATTTTTGCGCCGTGCGCTACGCCGCGAGTTGGATAATGTGCCGCTTCCAGATGTCAAGAACGCGTTCTTGGAGACGGTCGCGGATTCCGGCAAGACCATCAGCGAGGAGGACGCGCTGGAGGCCGCTCGCCGGTCCGAAGGATATCCGTATATGGTGCAGCTCGTCGGCTATTACATGTGGCAGTCCGCGCAGCGTCGAGGCTCGAATGTCATTACCGCGGACGACGTATCGACCGGTGTTTCCGATGCGTTGCTCGCCTTCGATGATGCCGTGTGCGCTCCGGCGTTGGACGGCATCACTGGCGCGGAGCGGCTGTTCCTTATGGCGATGGCCAAAGATTCGCCAAACACCACGCAGGTCGGCGATATCGCGGATCGTACGCGCAGAAGCCGCAGCTGGGTGAGTAAGTACCGAGCCATTCTCATCAAGGACAAGCTTATTCGTCCGGCGGGTCATGGGCAGCTGGAATTTGCGGTGCCGCATTTGGGGCAGTATTTGCAGTCGTTGTAGCTCCACATACTCCACATGAATACAGGGAGCCGGTTCGGTAGACCGAGCCGGCCCGGCAGTCTGGTATGTGACGGACGAAGCCGGTAGACCGAACCGGTCCCCAAGTTAGCTCTAAGAGCCTTAGAAGCTCAGCACCTCGACGCGGCCGGTGTCGAGCTGGTAGCGCGCGCCCACGATCATGAGCTGTTCGGAGGCCAGCGCCTGCCGGATAATCTCGGAGCGCTCCACCAGCATCTCGATGGTGTGGGCCACATGCACGCGCTCGATGTCGTCCAGGCAATCCGCCTCGGCCTGACGCGCCTGCCACACGGAAATGCCGGCCTGACGCAGCACGATGGAATCGGACTGGGTCAAGCGCTCGTCCAGACTGTCCATCAGATCAGCGGTCTCCAGCGAATCATCCGCCTCGGCGGTGATGGTGTGGATCAGGTCGTTCAGTTCGCGCTCCGCCATCTGCAATGCGCCGCAACGACCGTGGCCGAGCACGCACAGCAGGCTCACATGGAGCTTCCTGACCGCGTATTCGAGGGATGCGATGACCGCGTCGTCGATCATCTGGCCGGCGGTGCGCACGGTGAACAGGTCGCCAAGGCCTTGGTCGAAGATGATTTCCGGGGGTACGCGTGAATCCGCGCAGGCGAGCACGGCGGCGTCCGGCTTCTGGCCGTCGGTGAGCATGTTGCGCGTTTCCTTGTCCTGCCACGGATGCTCGGCCTTGCCCTCTGCAAAACGCTTATTGCCTTGGAGCATGCGGCTCCAGGTGGCGTTCGCGGTGGACTCGTGCATGCTGCTGGGGAAGGGGGAGGGTGAAGTCTGTGATTCTTCTGATGATTCCTGAGATCCTTGAGCGAACTGCCCGAAGTCTGCTGCCGACATTGATGCCATGAAACCTCCATGCTTGGGCTTGCTGTTAGCTTCATCATAGTTGGCGATATCGGCAGAAAAGGTGACGGGATTGTGCCGGGCTGGCCGGTGCAGTGGGGGAGGGCTCGGTGGCGGGTCCGGTTGGCGGTCCGGTCCGGTTGGTGGGTCCGGTCCGGTTGGCGGGCGAGTGTCTGTCCGTCCATGGTCAGGTTGGCTGATGGCTCTCTTGGGGGACGCTCGGTGACGCAGGGATGGCTCTGGGTAGGCATGGATGGATATGGACGATGGATATGGACATGTTCGGCTGTGAGAATGCTCATAAGGATTATTCGAGCGTGTGCCGCCGCGGCACATTACGATGGAATCGGTAATGCTTTGCGCAGGTTCCGGCCGTCCGGCTCGCCTGGCGCAAGGCGAATGGCAATGCCACAGTCGAAAGGACCTGTAATGACGCTGTTGCAGCATGAACTCACTGACTTCAAGGTGAACGCCTTCCAGAACAACGAATTCCACGAGGTGACCAAGGAAGATGTGCTGGGCCACTGGTCCCTGTTCTTCTTCTACCCCGCCGACTTCACCTTCGTGTGCCCGACCGAGCTCGAGGACCTCGCCGCGAACTACGACAAGTTCAAGGAGATCGGCTGCGAGGTGTACTCCGTGTCCACCGACACCCACTTCGTGCACAAGGCCTGGCACGACGCCAACGAGAAGATCGCCAAGATCGAGTACCCGATGCTTGCCGACCCGACCGCCCTGCTGGCCAAGGATCTCGACACCTACAACGAGGCCGATGGCATGGCCGAACGTGGCGACTTCATCGTGAACCCTGAGGGCAAGGTCGTGGCCTATGAGGTCATCTCCTCCAACGTCGGCCGCAACGCCGAAGAGCTGCTGCGCCGCGTGCAGGCCTCCCAGTTCGTCTACGCGCACGGCGACCAGGTCTGCCCCGCCAACTGGACCCCGGGCGAGGAGACCATCGAGCCCAGCCTCGACCTCGTCGGCCAGCTGTGATTGGTGCTGAATAGATAGTTTTGCTCCCTCTGATGAGAGAGCTGTCAGCGAAGCTGACTGAAGGAGAGAAGTTGCGGCAGAGCCGCTGAACAAGTATCGGCCATAGGCCGGTTCGATCATTGTGGGCGACTACGTTGCGGCCTCTCCCTCAGTCTCGCTAGCGCTCGCCAGCTCCCTCTCAGAGGGAGCTCCTTTAGCTGTAAGGAGTTTTCTATGGCTCAGACCAACAATCTCTATGACGTCGTCGTCATCGGCGGCGGCCCCGCAGGCCTGACCGCGGGCCTGTACCTTGCCCGTGCCCGCTACCGTGTGCTCATCCTCGAAAAGGATGATTTCGGCGGGCAGATCACCATCACCAACGAAGTCGTGAACTATCCGGGCGTCGGCCGCACCACCGGCCGCGCGCTCACCCAGACCATGCGCCAGCAGGCGCAGGACTTCGGCGCGGAATTCCTGTCCGCCGAGGCTACCGGACTGGACGTCGACGGCGACATCAAGACCGTGCACACGTCGCGCGGCGACCTGAAGGCCTTCGGCATCCTCATCGCCACCGGAGCCTCACCGCGTAAGCTTGGATTCGAGGGCGAGGCGGAGTACGCCGGCCGCGGTGTGGCCTACTGCGCCACCTGCGACGGTGAGTTCTTCACCCGCAAGGAGGTGCTCGTGGTCGGCGGAGGATTCGCGGCCGCCGAGGAATCCGTGTTCCTCACCAAGTACGCGTCCAAGGTCACCGTGCTCGTGCGCGAGCCCGACTTCACCTGCGACGCCGCCGTTGCCGCCGAAGCCAAGAACAATCCGAAGATCGACGTGCGCTACAACGTGGAGCTCAAGGGCGTCACCGCGGGCCAGGGCGGTCTGCGCGAGGCGACCATTCTTGACCGCACCACGGGCGAGACCGAAGCTTGGAAGCCCGCCGACGACGGCACATTCGGCGTGTTCGTGTTCGCCGGATATGTGCCGGCCACCCAGCTCGTGCGCGGCGTGGTTGAGCTCGACGATCACGGCTACGTAGTCACCCATGACTATCTGGAGACCTCCGTACCGGGCGTGTACGCGGCCGGCGACCTGCGCGTCAAGAACCTGCGTCAGGTGGTCACCGCCACCGCAGACGGCGCAATCGCGGCCGTCGAGCTGGAGCGGTACGCCAAGTCCATGAGCGAGAAGACCGGCCTGGTGCCGCCGCGCCCCACCGCCTCCGCATACGAGCAGGCCGAAGCCTCGGCCGCCGCGTCCGGTGCTGCAGCGGCCCCCGGCACCTCGCCGGCCCCCGCGCCCGCCAAGCGCAGTGCTGATGCCGCTGCCGCCGCCGCGCAGACGGCGAAGAAGCCCGGCGAGCTGTTCTCCGCCGCCATCAAGCAGCAGCTGGGCGTGGTCTTCGGGCGTATGACCCGCCCGGTCACGCTGGTCCTTGAGCTGGATGGCACCCCGCTTTCCTCGGAATTGCAAGGATTCGTGGGGGAGATGGTCGCGCTGTCCGGCGATAAGCTGAACTCGGTGGCTGTGGATGCCGCAGGGCTTATTACTGCGGTGGATGGTGCGTCGGCGCCGGCCGGTCTGGTAGTCGGCGAACCGCTGGAGGTCGTGCTTCCTGGCGAGGGCGCTGGTTCTGGTGCTGCGGCGGACGCCGGCGACGGCAGTACATCTGCGTCGCTGCCGCTGTACGGTTCATTGGACGACTCCGGACGCGCCACGTTCGACCCGGCCGGCGTACTGCCGTTGGCCCGCCCGGCCGTGCGCCTGTGCGTCGCCGATACGGAAGCCGCGAATCGCCTGACCTTCACCGGCCTCGCCTTCCACGGTGTGCCGTCCGGCCATGAGTTCAACTCGTTCGTGCTGGGCCTCTACAACGCGGCCGGCCCCGGCCAGCCGCTCGGCGACGACCTCAAGGCCCGCGTGGCAGAGATCAAGGAGCCGACCGACATCATGATCCTCGTGTCGCTGACTTGCACGATGTGCCCGGAGACCGTGCTGTCCGCCCAGCGCATCGCCTCCCTGAATCCGCTGGTGCGTGCCGAGGCCTACGACGTCTCGCACTTCCCGGAGCTCAAGGACCAGTACGGTGCGATGAGTGTGCCCTGCATCGTCATCAACCGCGGTGCGGTGGCCGGTGCTGAGGGCGAAGGCGGCGAGGCCGAACAGAAGGTCGAATTCGGCAAGAAGAGCATCCCCCAGATGCTCGAGCTTGTCGGTGCCTGACGGGTCCATAACTTCAGCAGCAACGATTCTGCCATGGCTGGGGCGTGATTGGCGTAATAGCGTCAGCCACAAGCCAAGAATGGCAGAATCGTTGCTGGTTGAGAATCCGCATGACAAGCATGGGCGGCATGGGGAGGCGCAGGGACAGAGGACGCCGGTAAAGCCTGCAACTGCGCAACAGGCTGCCGTTCGCCGTTATGCCCTCAGGGCTATCGTTGCTATTTCAGGCATCCGCAGGACTGACGGGGAACCAGCGTGGTGTCGATGAGCTGTAGGTCGGGGGTGTTTTGGGGGTCAAGCGCGGCTTGGAACATGCGCTCGGCTATGGCGGTGGCATCCTGCTGCACGACGGTAAGGGCAGGCCAGCTGAACTGTGAGTCGACGGTGCCGTCGAAGGAGACGATGGCGATGTCCTCGGGGATGCGTACGTGCCGTTCATGCAGCGCTCGCAATGCGCCGATCGCCTCAAGATCGGAATCCGCGAAAATCGCATCGGGTCGGTGATCCGAATCCAAGAGCGCAAGGGTGGCGTCATAACCGCCTTGACGAGTGAAGTGGGCCTGTACGACGGGCCCGACGGGAATCTCAGTCTCCTTGTGCGCTTGGTACCAACCTTGTATGCGTTTGTCACTCAAGCCATCATCGGCTTTTCCGGACAGCATGGCGATGTTGGTATACCCATGCCCCAGCAGGTGCCGTACCGCTAGGCTTACCGCCGCTTGAAAATCCGTCGATACGCATTTCGCGCCGGGAACCGGCTGGGTCTGATCCATGAAGATGAACGGACACTCCTTTCGTGGCACTCCCGCCAGTGCCGAAGTGGGCTGAGCCGAGGCGATGATGATGGCATCCACCTCTCGCGCGATCAGCTGGGAGATGCGGTCCATCTCCTTTTCGGGATTCTGATGAGATGCCATGAACAGGGTCGAGTAGCCATTGCGCGCCGCGGCGGTTTCCAGTGCGCTGTAGACGCCGGAGAAGAACGGGTTGGACAAATCGGGCACGACGATGCCGAAGGTCTTCGATGACCCGGTGCTCAGGGCGCGTGCAACCGAATTGGGGCGATAATGCAGCTTTTCAGCTGCCTCGCGGACCTGTTGGGCGGTATCCGCCGCAACCGGACGCGGTCCGTTGTTGAACACATAGCTGACTACCGCTGTGGAGACGCCTGCGAGGCGGGCGACATCGGCCCTGGTCGCCCTACGTTTCTTCTCGGTTGATGACGCTTCCATAACTCCTCGTTCCTGTGCAATGCGTGTAGTCGTGTGGAACATCTAACGACGTAACTCATAGATAGTCTACGGTTGATTCTACGCGCGTCATTTTTGTAGACACGCGGTGGTTGCGGTATTCGTTACTGGTAGAAGGTGGAAGTATCCTTGTGAAATATTAAAAAATAAAGGTTTTTGCAAATTGCGGAGCGATATGACACGCCGCGCAACTCCGTAGACTTGCGATTGAGTTCTACCCGCGTAGAATCAGTAATCACTGATCGGCCGGCACGCCGGACGAAAGGCGCAGCAGCCTTTCGGATCAGCATCCGAAAAGGAAGGAACAGCGAGGTTTGAACATGAAGAGCATCATCAAAGGTATCGCGGCGGTCGCCGCATGTGCCATGACAGTCACTGGACTCGCCGCCTGCGGAAGCAGCTCCGCCAGCGGGGAAAAGAAGCTGGACTTCATCACCGGCATGGCCACCGGATCCGTGCATCTCAAGACGCTGCAGTCCATCACTGATGCATTTGAGAAGGAGAATCCAGGCGTCAAGATCAATCTGATTCCGTCTTCCCAGGACTTCACCCAGGACATCAAGGTGCGTCTGGCGGCAAGGAACGCGCCGGATCTGTGGGAACACCCACGGTTGGTCGCGCGATCGCTACGCCGACTTCCTTGAGCCGCTGCAGAACCGCAGCTGGGCCGGCAAGATGAAGGACCTCACCAAGGAGGCCTTCATGGAGGACGACGGTACGTTCTATGCGCTGCCGCTTGATATCCAGGTCACCGGCGTCCTCTACAACAAGGACGTTCTCGACAAGGTCGGTGTAGATCCGAACTCCCTGAATACATGGGACGAATTCAACGACGCATGCGCCAAGGTTAAGGAAGCCGGTCTGACCTGCGTGGTCGCGGGTGGCAAGGACACCGCCATCGCCGGCGATCTCGCCGACCTTACCGCCTCTGCTTGGTACGACGATGCCGAACTCAAGAACCTGCAGTCCGGTAAGTTCGATTCTTCCGTCTACGAAAAGGAAAGCGGCCTGATTGAAGGTTGGAAGAATAACGGCTACTTCAACAAGGACTACACCTCCGCCACCCAGGACGACATCGAGAAGCTCATGGCCAACGGTCAGGCGGCCTTCTACTTCCGCTCCAACCTGCACTCCGCCCAGATCGAGACCTTCAACCCGGACGTGAACCTCGGCTTCATGGCCACGCCGACGGAAAGCGGCGATCGCTACGTCACCATTGGCGAGGACTGGGCAGTCGGCGCATCCAAGACCGGCAAGAACAAGGACATCGCGTTGAAGTACATCGACTTCCTCGCTGAGCCGGAGAACATGACCAAGCTCACCAAGATGACCAACAACGACTCCGCCCTGGACGGCATCGATGTGAACCTCGGCAAGATCAACGACACCTACGACTACTGGGTCAACGAGAAGCAGACGCGTACCGTGCCGTTCTTCGACCGCATCTACCTGCCTGACGGCATGTGGGATACCCTGTGCAAGTCCACCGATGGTGTGATCACCGGTCAGCTCGACGCCAAGGGCGCGGCCGATCAGATGAGCAACAGCTTCACCACCATGTGGGCCAAGAAGCAAAGCTGACCAATGCCGGTTCGAACCGATCGATGACGTCCAGGTCTTCCGGAACCGTCGCTCCCCGTCCCCTCCCTGAAGGAGCGGAACGGCGGTTCCGGGCGGATGTCATCGCATGAACCGCAAGGGATTGCCGTCAATCCGCCAAATCATCACATCGAATCATCGAATCGGAAGCATATCCATCATGAGCAATAAGACGTTATCGTCGCGCGGCCGTCAAGAGGCGCAAAGCAAACGCGCAGGCCGATTCCGCGGCTCCTCCATCAACCTGTTCTATCTGCCGGCAGTGATTCTGCTCGCCGTCTTTATCGTCTATCCACTGTTTTCCGGCATCGGACTGTCCCTGACGAACTGGGATGGTTACAGCCCCGAGAAGACGTTCATCGGACTGACAAACTTCGCGCAGATGTTCAAAGACGCGAACTTCCGGCTCATTCTCATTAACACACTGATCTATGGCGTCGGATCGACCGCCATCCAGCAGGTCCTCGGCCTCGGTCTGGCGCTGCTGCTGAACTCGAAGATCCGCGGGCGCAACGTGTTCCGCGCCATCATCTACCTTCCCGCACTTGTGGCCCCGGTCATCATGGGTACGATGTACTACTTCATCTTCCAGTACCAGCAGGGCGCGCTGAACACGATCATGACCGGCCTCGGCTTCGAGAAGGTGGCGTGGTTCAACAACCCGGCCGTCTCCGTGGCGATCATCACCATCGTCAATTCCATCCAGTTCGTAGGCGTGTCGATGATCATCTATCTGGCAGGTCTGCAGACCCTCGACCAGTCGGTGATGGAGGCCGCCAGCCTCGATGGCGCCAGCGGGTGGAAGAAATTCTGGAACATCACGCTGCCCATGCTGCAGCCCGCCTTCACCACGTCCGTCGTGCTGAACCTCATCGGCGGCCTCAAGCTGTTCGACATCATCAAGGTGCTCACCAACGGCGGCCCGGGATATGCGACGAACTCGATCTCCACCTACATCAGCTCGATGTACTTCGATGCGCAGAACGCCGGATACGCGTCTGCACTGGGTGTGTTCCTGTTCATCCTTATCGCGATCATCACCTACCTGCTCAATACGGGTCTGGCGAAGCTCAACTGGGAGGCCTGAGATGTCCACCACCAAGAGAATCAATCAGAAGAAAGTCGATCAGATCGGCTACCAGCGTGGACGTTGGGCCATCTACCTGTTCCTCGCCATCGTGGTGGTATGCCAGCTGCTGCCGTTCTACTTGGCGATCAACGCCTCAATGAAGCCTCAGACGGACATGTCGTCCACGCTGATGCCGCGCCTGCATGACATCGCATGGGACAATTGGACCGCCGCCATCACCGATGGTCAGATCCTTCATTCAGTGGTCAACAGCGTCATCGTTACTGTATGCACCACACTGATTGTCTGCGTGGTCGGTGCCGCTGCGGCCTATCCGCTCGCCCGTCGAGCCACGCGCTTCAATAAGGTCATCTCCGCGCTGATTCTGGCCACGATGATGGTGCCGCCGCTGAGTATTCTTGTGCCGCTGTACACGATGCTTGTCAATCTGGGTGGCGCTAACACCTACTGGGGCATTGTTCTGGTGCTGGCCGCCATCAACATGCCGTTGTCGGTATTCCTGTATACCGCGTTCATCCGTTCGATTCCCGTGTCCGTGGATGAGGCTGGCATGATCGATGGTGCGAACCGCTTCACAATCTTCGTGAGGCTGATTCTGCCGATGCTCAAGCCCGTCACTGCGACTGTCATCATCATGACCGGCACGACCGTCTGGAACGACTATGCGCTGTCGGTCTACCTGCTCACCGACGCCGACAAGCAGACAATCGCACCGCGCGTCGCCTCCTTCTTCGCTGCGAACAGCAGCAACCTCGGTACCGCTGCGGCTGCCGCACTGATCGCCGCCGCTCCGATGGTCATCGCCTACCTGTTCCTGCAGAAGTACTTCATCGCCGGCATGATCGCCGGTGCGGAGAAGTGACGTTCGGAATCAAACCTGTAGGGAGAAGTCATGTTGTTTCCTTCCGTATCGGTTCCCGGGGAACTGACCAGAATCGCTCTGTCCGACGTCCATGCCGGTGACGATCTGCCCAACGTCAACGCACTGTTGAGCACGGATGATCCGACCGCGTACGCCGACGCCCCTGAATCGACTCCGCGTGCGGTACCGCTGCTCACCGAGCATGCGCTGAATACCTTCACCCGTCCGGGATTGCGCGGTTTCCGCATTACAGTCGATGATGCCGAGGATGAAGCCAGTGCTGCGGACTTCGCGGCTCTGATGCAACTCGGTGGAGGCTGGACCCCACGATTCGCCATCGCGCAAGAACCCGAAGTCAGCGATCGTCGGTTGGCATATCGCGCTGTCGATGAGTCCGCAGGACTCGAACTCGGCACTGAACTCGAATCCTTGGCTGGTGGTTCTCTGCGCATACGGCACACGCTGACCAATCGTGCGGATTCTCCGTACGTGGTGCAGGGCCTTGACGTCAGCGTGCCATTGGCCGATAACCAGACCGAGCTGCTGGACTTCACCGGCCGCCACGAACGCGAACGCCAGCCACAGCGCCACACCATTGCCGACGGCATATGGTCGCGGGAATTCCGATGGGGCAAAACCGGCTTCGAAGGCCCGTTGTTCGTGGCCGGCACGCCAGGATTCGATTTCGCTCACGGTTCGGTGCTCATGGTACAGCCTGCATGGAGCGGCAACAACGAACTGTATGTGCAGCGCGACATGGCGCAAATCGCCACTGTCAGCGCCGGCGAACTGCTGGAGCCGGGCGAGATCGTGCTGCGCCAAGGGGAGAGCTATGCCACGCCGTGGATCATGGTCACGGCATCCAACTCCGGTCTTGATGGTGCCGCCGCCAGCCTGCATCAGTGGGAGCGCTCGCTACCTGCGCATCCGCGCCGCCAACCGGTGGTGCTCAACGTGTGGGAAGGCGTGATGTTCGACCACAATCTGGATACGCTACTGGAGATTGCCCGTCGTGCCGCCGCTATCGGGGTGGAGCGATACGTGCTCGACGACGGTTGGTTCCATCTGCGCCGTGACGACCATGCCGGCCTCGGCGATTGGTGGGTGGACCCCGATGTGTGGCCTGAAGGATTGCATCCGCTCGTTGATTTCGTGCATGAACAAGGAATGCAATTCGGCCTGTGGTTCGAGCCGGAGATGGTCAATCCTGATTCCGACCTATACCGCGAACACCCTGATTGGGTGTTGCAGGCGGCGCCTCGGACCCCGATTCTCCAGCGTCACCAGCTCGTGCTCGACCTTGCCAATCCTGAAGCATTCGATCATGTGTATCGCGCCATTCACGATGTGCTGTCCCAATACCGCATCGATTACATCAAGTGGGACCACAACCGGTACCTGCTTGAGGCGGGCTCGAACCTTCATGGGGGAGCGGCGTCGATCCATAACCAGACCGTGGCCTATTACCGTCTGCTGGACAAGCTCCGCGCTGATTTCCCTGATATCGAATGGGAATCCTGCGCATCCGGCGGCAGCCGCATCGATACTGGCGTTATCGAACACGTACAGCGCTGCTGGACTTCGGACATGACTGACGCGCTCAGCCGCCAATGCATCCAGCGGTGGACCGTACAGAACATCGCGCCCGAATACTTGGGCGCGCATATCTCTCAGCCTACTTCGCAGCAGACCGGCCGTACGTATTCGGTTGCGTTCCGTGCAGCAACGGCCGTGTTCCACAGCTTCGGTATCGAATGGGACATCACCAAAGCCAGCGACGCGGATCTACAGGAGCTTGCCTCTTGGATCGTTTGGTACAAGGCCAATCGTGACTTCCTGCATTCCGGTCGGTTCGTGCGGCTCGATGTGGCGGACCCGGCCGTGCTCGCACATGGCGTGGTGGCTGCCGATGGCTCGCGTGCGCTTATCGCGCACGTGCAGTACGAGGAATCGTCCTCGAACCGCGGCGTATGGCTGCGCGTGCCTGGACTCGACGCCGATGCGCGTTATGCGCTGCGCTGGGTGGGCCCCGAGCCGGCGCGGGCATCGTTGGAGCCGATCGACCCGCTCGGGCCGGTGGGGTCGCGCTCGGTATCCGGAGCGTGGCTGGCGTCCCCGGGCGTGCGTGTCCCGCGATGCCGGCCCGAAACGGTGAGACTGGTTGAAATCGTCAAAGTCTGACGTTTCCACAAGCGCTCGCATCACACTGTAGGAGTTTCACTTGCGCGATGGGCGCGATGCGGACTCCCGCAAATCCCAGACTTCTTTCCTTGCGGTTTTCTCCTTCTCGTATGGCAGGAAGCCCGGGTTTTCATATGGCAAGACCGCGTGTAAAGCGCATGCTGTATTGGTCTGCCACCGTTTCAATGAAGAAAGGTACAGGAAGGTACACACTATGGGTATATCCAGAAATAGGCTGGTGCCAGGGCTGGTAGGCTTGGCTGCCAGCGCGGCGATTGTTCTGCCGCTTGGCATAGGAATGCCAGTCAGCTCGGCGACGGCGGAGGAGAATGCGCCAGTGCAAACGTTGAATGTTGATTACGGCACGACGACCGGCGATTTCTATGGCGGCTCGTCCGGCATGCTGTACGGCTTGGGCGATGAGGGTTCGCCCACGGACGCCATCCTCGATGGCGCTCGCGTGCAAGTAACTTCGCAGAAGCCCGCCGATGGTCTGCAGCACCCCAGCGCCGACGTGCTGGCGGTGGAGAACCAGTTCTTCAACAACGGCGGCGAGGAGCTGGTGGTCAACCTTCAGGATTGGTACCCGGACTGGTCCTACAACGGCGGCAAACGCCCCGGCGATACGCGCTCCTACAAGTTGGACGTGGATCCCAATGATGCGCAGTATGGCACCTACACGGACAACGCACCCAACGATCGCTGGGACTTCGACGAAGTGCTCGAAGTGGTGATGAACAAGATTCTGGCCAACACCTCCCACCCCGACAATATTGTATTCATGCCGTTCAACGAGCCGGATGGCGGCAACTGGTACGCTTCCGGCGACAATGCCAGCGCCGATATCTACAAGCAATTCCTCACCGACTGGAATGATGCCTACGCCACGATTCAGAAGGTGTGGAATCAGTACAAGTCCGGCGAGAAAACCAATGTGAACGGCGTCAAGCCAACCGCCGACCATGCGCTGATCGCCGGGCCCGGCGACAGTGTGTGGCGTGCGAACCGCACCAAGGCTTTGCTGGAAAGCTCCAAGGCCGCCAACACCTTGCCCGATGTGATCGTCTGGCACGAACTCGGCAACGGCTCGCTGAAGAACTATCGCAGCCACTACAACCAGTACCGCAGCTTCGAACAGGAACTTGGCATCACGCCGCGTGCCATCAACATCTCCGAATTCGGCGAACTGCGTGACATGTCCGTGCCCGGCCAGCTGATCCAATGGATGAGCATGTTCGAGAGCACCAAGGTGCAGGCGCAGACCGCGTACTGGAACTACGCCGGCAACCTCAACGACAATATGGCCCGCGCCAACTCGGCCAACGGCGGTTGGTGGCTGTACAAGTGGTATGGCGATCTGCGCGGCACGCAGACCGTCAAGGTGACCAGTGAGCATCCGGATAGCGTAGATAACCTGCAGGGTGTGGCTGCTATCGACACCAAGAACCGCAAGGCCACCGTGCTGTACGGCGGCGCCAACGATGCCACCAAGATCGGCGCGAATATTCCGGTCACCGTGCACATGACCGGACTGGACCAGTCGGTGTTTGGCGAGAGCGTGGATGTCCAGGTGCGTGAGAACGCCTACACCGGTCCGGACGGCGTCGCCGCAACCCCGCGAGTGGTAAACGTGCTGAGCGATCAGAAGCTCGTCAATGGCACGCTTGACGTGACCACCACCAGCATCGATCGCTACGCAGGCTATCAGCTTGTGGTGACGCCTCATCAGGATGTTGCCACTTCGCTGGACAACGCCGAAAACGGTCGCTCGCTGCAGGCCATCGAAGCCGAGGACACCACGCTGTCTGACGGTGCCAAGGCATATACGAAGAGCGACAATACCGGTTCCTGGGGCAACTTCATGTTCTCGGGCAATGGGGATGTCGGCAACTTCAAGAACGGTGCCAAGATGACGTGGAATGTGGACGTGCCGGCTGACGGCGCCTACCGTCTGCAGCTCATTACCGCTCCGGCCGGCTTCCCGGGCGTCAATCATGTGTACGTCGACGGCAAATCGGTTGGTGATCTGAATGTGCCTGCCGAGCTGGCGCTGAAGGAGGCCGCCAAGTGGAAGTATCGCGGCAGTGCGGAAATCGTGCTGGACGGTCTGACCAAGGGCAAGCACGCCATTACGGTGGAAGCCACTGATCTGGACAATGAATCGGACAAGCTGCTGCTCTACCAGGTCTCCCGTGGTGACGGTACGCCGGTCGACCAGGTGACCTACCCGGCCTCAGACATGCGCTTGGATTCCGGCGCGGTACTGGCTTATGACGGCAACGGTACGAACGGATTCGCCAACCTCAATGGCGGCCGTGCGGATGTCTTCGCTCATGCGTGGGAGGCCGGCTACCAGAATGTGACGATTGCCTACAACGCCGCCAAGGGCGCCCACTTCGTCTTGTCTGTGAATGGACAGAGTGCGGCTACTGTCACCGCCCAATCAGACGGTGCGCAGACCTCGATTGTGCGCGTGGCGTTCTCTGAAGGTATCAACCAGCTCACCCTGTCCGGTGCGGCAGGGGTGCGTGTGGCGAGTGTCACCACCGCGCGTGCGTCGGAGTCGGATTCCAAGGCGATTCGCTTCGAGGCCGAGGATGCGCAGTTGAGCGGCGGGGCCAAGGTCCAGAAGGATGATGCCTCAGACGCCAGCGGCAAGTCGTTCGTCGCCGGATTGGGCAACCAGTTCGTGACCAACGAGAGCGGCAAGGCCGGCTACGGCGACCAGACTCGTGTTGAAGCCGATGCCAACCACGTGCCCACCGTCGCGCAGAACAACAAGGGCACGATGACCGTGACCGGTGTACCGGCCGGCGCATACAACATGGTGGTGCGCTTCTCCAACGATGCGTTCATCGGCAGCCACTCCTACAACCCGCAGGTCGTGGATCTAGGGCTCCAGGTGCGCGAGGGTGATCAGGAGATTGCTCGTGGCTCGTTCCGATACACCTACACCGAGAAGCACTTCATGAACCGTTCGGTGACCGTGACCACTCATGGTGGCGCGCTGACCCTCGGCAACTGGGACGAAGTCGGCTCGCGCAAGGCGGCGGTCTCGTGGGGCGTCGCGCCGAACGTGGATTCCATCACGTTCTACCCGATTACGGACGGTAATGTGATCGACTCCGTGAGCGGTGTGACGGTGAGCGGCGAAGGCGTTTCCGCCGATGGCAAGGCCTCGCTCAAGGTGGGGGAGACGCTGTCACTGAACGCCTCGGTCACTCCCGATTCCGTTGCAGACAAGACCGTGCAGTGGACTTCGTCCGACGAGCAGGTTGCGACGGTTGACGAGCATGGCGTGGTCAAGGGCGTGAAGGCCGGCACGGTGACCATCACCGCCACTTCCGTGGCCGATTCCTCGCGCAGTGGCTCCGTTGAGGTGACGGTTGCCGAGGATTCGGAACAGAAGCCCTCGGGCGGCGACGGTGACAACAACGGCGAGCAGACCGGCAAGCCAGATGGAAACACCGGCGGTCAGACCTCTGATTCCGATGCGGGCGCCGACTCTGGCAATAACCAGAAGCATATGCCGCTCACCGGTGCTGCCGTGGCAGCTGTGGCAGGTGTTGCCGTGCTGCTGGCTGGCGCGGGGCTGCTGCTCAAGAGGCTGCGCAGCCGTAGCTGATTGCAGATTTTGGCCGGGGCTGTTTTCTCCCAGTCAGCCTGCGCCCGACAGCTCCCCTCAAGGGGAGCTGTCGTTTTTTGCTCTGTATTATGCGGTAGCGTTGGTCCTTCCGCTATAACTAGCGCGGAACAATGGTTTGACTCACACATTTCTTGTACATAAAATGTGTTTTACTCGCACATTTTTTGTAGGAGATTGAGGTTGACTATGGATCGTACGGCTATGAAGCAGCTTGAGGCCTGGAAGACATCTCGAAATAGAAAGCCGCTCATTATCCGAGGTGCCCGTCAGACGGGCAAAACGTGGCTGTCGGAGGAGTTCGGGCGTACACGATATGAGGCAGTGGCGCGTATCGACCTCATGAACAATGAGCGTGCGAGGAGTTTCTTTGACGGCGATTTAGATGTGAGCAGGATATTGCGTAACATCAGCTTCGAAACAGGTGTTCCTATCACGGCAGATACCTTGGTGCTCCTTGATGAGATTCAAGAATGTCCGCGCGCATTGACTGCGCTGAAGTATTTCTGCGAAGATGCTCGTGCATATCACGTTATTGCGACTGGCTCATACATGGGTATTGCCAGACATGAAGACACTTCGTACCCGGTTGGCAAAGTCGATACGTTGACATTGCGTCCAATGGATTTCACGGAGTACCTTCGCGCCATCGGCCAAGGAATGATGGCTGATGCCATGAGCGACGGCGCAAGTATTGCAGATTTGGATTCCGGATTCCGGGATCGGCTTAAGGACTGGCTGAAGGAATATATGGTTGTTGGCGGAATGCCGGCAGTAGTTGCGGATTTCGCGGAACATCACGATTTCAACGAAGCCCGTAAATTGCAGCGTGAGATTCTTGATGATTATGACGGGGACTTCTCGAAACATGCGCCGCTACGTATCCTTGAGAGAATTCGTATGGTTTGGGCTTCTCTACCATCGCAGCTGGCAAAGGAGAATCGAAAGTTCATATACGGTGCCTTGCGGCCCGGCGCACGCGCTAGGGAATTCGAAGAAAGCATTCAGTGGCTTCGCGATTATGGAGCCATTACAAAAGTTCCAGCGGTAACGGCTATTCGCACGCCATTAGCGGCGTATGAGGACTCCGCTGCGTTCAAGTTGTTCGCTGTGGACTGTGGTCTATTGGGGGCGCTGGCTCGCCTTAGTCCATCGACGATCCTTGAGGGAGAGAAACTATTTACTGAGTTCAAGGGAGCCTTCACTGAGCAATACGTATGTCAGCAGCTCGTGGCGCAAAGGCTATCCCCGTATTATTGGTCGTCGCCAACGGGTCGTGCGGAAGTTGATTTTGTCGTTGACCATCCAGATACGGTTCTCCCCATTGAAGTAAAGGCGCAAGAGAACCTTCAAGCCAAGAGCCTGCGTGTGGCTGTTGGCCATTTCGACCTGCATAAAGCAGTGCGCACCAGTCTTGCTGGGTATCGTGACAATGACTGGCTGCTGAATGTGCCATTATGGGCGATTAATCGGCTTGCTGCATTGCCGCTATAGGAGCCCGAACAAAAAGGACCTCCGGCGCGAAGCGGAGGCCCCTGACAATAGAAGCAGCTGCCAAGCTGTATCAGGCAACGGAAATCTCGGGAAACGGGAAATCCCCACTTTGGTGAATGGGGATTCTATATGCGCTGATATGCGCTGATAAAAAGGAAACCCCGCTAGACGCGGGGTTGCTGTGCTGCGGTGGGTTTTGGCCTGGGAAAGACCACTGGGCTTTCCCAGCGGTGTTGGACCGCGCGTGCGGCCCAACACCGGCCAAAACGTCAGCCCGTGTTCTGCAGGCCTGCGGCGACGCCGGAGACCGTGCAGAGGATCAGATAGATGAATCCAGCCTGCTGGCTCTGCGAGAGCTCTTCCTTGTCCACCTTCTTGCGCAGCGACTTGAGCGCCAGCACCTGAGTGACGGACAGTGCGTCCACGTACGGAGAGCGGATGCGGATGGCCTGGCCGAGCACGTGACGGTGCTGCAGCGGCCACTTGTCGCCCACGATGGCCAGAACCCACTTGCGGGTGAGCTCCATCTCGTTGAGCACCTTCTCATTGAGGTCCTCGCGGTCGCCGAGGGCAAGGTACATCCTGGCGATGCGCTCATCCGTCTTGGCGATGGACATCTCGATGTTGTCGATGAACGTGGAGAACAGCGGCCATTCCTCGTAAGCCTGACGCATGGTCTCCAGATCGCCGAACTTCTCGCATGCGGTGCCGAGACCGTACCAGGCGGCCAGGTTGATGCGGGCCTGAGCCCAGGAGAAGATCCACGGAATCGTGCGCAGGTCGTCGAGCGACTTGGCGCCGAGGCCACGCTTGGCCGGGCGGGAGCCGATCGGCAGCAGGCCGATTTCGGTCAGCGGCGTAACGATCGAGAACCACGGGGCAAAGCCGTCGGTGTTCAACAGGTCGAGGAAGCGGTTGTGCGCGGCCTCGTCGAGCTGAGCAGCCATGTCGGCATACTTCTCGGTCATCTCGGTGTTGCGCTTCTCCACGCTCGGCGCGGACTGCAGCAAGGTCGCCGCAGCCACGGATTCGACGTGGCGGATGGCCAGCACCGGGTTGCCGTAACGGGCGAAGATGACCTCGCCCTGCTCGGTGAGCTTGAAGCGGCACTTGACGGAACCGACCGGCTGGGCGAGCACCGCACGGTTGGCGGGGCCGCCGCCACGACCTACGGCACCGCCGCGGCCATGGAACAGGGTCAGGTCGATGTCGTGCGACTCAGCCCACTTGGCGATGCGCTCCTGAGCGGAGTGCAGGGCCAGCGTGGCGGAGGTCGGGCCGGCGTCCTTCGAGGAGTCGGAGTAACCGAGCATGACCTCGAGCTTGTTGCCGGTGGCCTTCAGACGAGCCTGAACCTCGGGGATCTTGATCATTTCCTCGAGCACGTCCACCGAGTTCTGCAGATCCTCAAGCTGCTCGAACAGCGGGATCACGTCGATGGTGGGCACGTCCTCCGGGTGGGAGAAGGCCAAGCGGTTGAGCTCGTAGACATCCTTGATGTTCTGGGCGCTCTTGGTGAAGGAGATGATGTAGCGGCGGGCGGCCTTGAGGCCGTTGCGCTTCTGGATGGCACCGAGGGCGCGGAAGGTGTCGAGCACCTCGTGCGTCATCGGCTGCAGTTCGCCGCGCTCGCCGTGCAGGCCGTGCTCGCGGATATCCGCAAGGGCGCGGGCGTGCACCACGGAGTGCTGACGGAACTCCATCTCCACCATGTGGAAGCCGAAGGTCTCGGTCTGCCAGATCAGATCCTGCAGCGGGCCGTAAGCGGAACGCTTGGCGCCGGCGGCGGCCAGCGAACGCTGGACCACCTTGAGGTCGGCGAGGAAGTCGTCGCAGGAGTGGTACATGAGGTCGGCGTCGCGCTCGATGGTGTAGTGCAGACGGTCGGCCATCACCAGCATGACCGCTCGGTGCATCTCCTTGGTGGAGATCAGGGCGGCCTTGTCGGTCAGACGCTCGCTCATTTCCTTCTGGTGGCTCCAGAGGCTCTTGAGCTCGGCGCTCGGCGGCGTGGTCTCGGCTTCCATCGTGAGGTTGCGGCCCACGGTGCGGGTGGCTTCCTCAAGGGCGGCGATCACGTGATCGGAGAACTTGCGGGCCACGGCGCGGCTCACCTTGGCGGTGACGTTCGGGTTACCGTCGCGGTCGGAGCCGATCCAGCTGCCCGGGTGGAAGAACGCGGGGCAAGCGGGCTCGACGAGACCGGCCTTATCGCCCAGGACCCAGTCGTCGAAGCGACGGTAGACCTTGGGGATGGTGTTGAACAGCGTGTTGTCGAAGATGTCGAGAATCGTGTCCGCTTCCTCAACCGGGGTCGGCTTCTTCAGCGCGATCGGAGAGGTGCGGAACAGGGCGTCGATCTCGTTGTAGAGACGGCGCAGGCATTCCTTCTTATCCGAGCCGCCGAGGCGCTTGTACTCCTCAAGCAATTCGGAAACACGGCGGATCTTGCCTTCCACGGCCTTACGACGGGCCTCAGTGGGGTGCGCCGTGAAGACGGGGTGGAATTCGAGCTGGTTGAGCAGTTCCTTGGCCTTGGCCGGGCCAGTCTCATTGATGAGCTGGTGGTAAGCGACGGTGAGCTCGTTGATCGGGTCGACCGCCTGGTCAACGAGCACGTTGTTCTCGCGCTCGTGGAGCACGGAAACGCGGTAGTTCTCCTCGGACAGGTTTGCCAGATGGAAATACGTGGCGAACGCGCGGGCCAGCAGCTGGGCGTCGTGCAACGTCATGTTGTCGATGACGTTCACGGCCTCCTTCAGGCCATCCTGGTCGGGGTTCGGATCCTTCAGCTCGGCGAAATGCTCGGCGCTGGCCTCCACCGCGTAATGACGCACGGTGTCGAACGTAGACAGCAGTTCGGGGTTGTATTCGCCCAGTACGTTACGCAGGATCTCAAGACACAGATCCATGTCGTACTTCAGGCTTTCGGGAAGATCATGCTCCTCCGGGCCCTTTCGGCCGGTCCCGGTAGTGACGATGGCGGCGTCAGCGGGAGTGATCTGTTCTTCAGGTGTTGCCATATAACCTCCTTTGCCGAATAACAGGTTGCTCGGTCTACTGGTCGTCTGCGGCTCCTCCGCAGTTGTTGAGACCAGTCGTTGCGAGCCCACAGCCCATATTCAACGTGGTTGTTGTGTGGGCAATAGTGTATCCCCGCGAAATCGCTATTTACGTTACGAAGTCCATATAGTGCGCCAGGTTGTCCACCTATAGAGACCGAATATCGGACAGCATATGAGACACTGTCCGATTCGCGGAAGATTTGAGCGCCTTACGATTGCTGGCGGGGAAGGCAGGGAGTAGTAATGAAGGATGTGAGCGAACAGAAGAAAAAAAGTGCGCCCGAAGCGAAAGGCGCAACGGCTGTACGTAAATTCCACACCCACTCCATTCCGCTGGACATGGAAGATATTGCACGCGATTGGGAAAAACCGGTGGTGGACGCCGGTATCGCCGCCAAAGCCAGCGTGATTGTACGAGTCGGCATGTTGGACCTGGGAGCCGGCACCGGCTCCTTCCGCGTGCGTGAAATGATGCACCGCATCGCCTACCCGCTGGGCGTGCACGTACGCGCCGACGTGAACCTGACGGATATCGAGGCCACCTGCACGGATGGTCGTAACCGCATCACCGAAGTCGTGGATTTGCCGAGTACCGGCGTGAACACCGAACGTATCTGGCTGCTGGAACATTTCGCCGACTGGTTCTCCGTGAATCTCGGCAAGGGGTCGATGTATCACGTCGATTCGCAACTGTCCGATGGCGTGGTCAAGCATTTGGACGAACGTGACGCTTCGCAGTATTCGGCCGATCTGGCCAAGCGCCTGCGCGAACGTGCCAAGGTCGAGGCTGAGGCGGCCAACGGCAGCGTGGACGAGGCGCTGGATCTTGCGTCGAAAACCAAGGTACTCGTGACCTCCGTGGCCAAGTCCTTGGACGATGACAATGAAGAAGCCCACCGACTTTTGGCGGACAGCGCGGAAGTCACTCCGGTCGAAGACAAAGCGGCCGAAGAGAAGGCCTACGACGATGCCGAAGTGTTTACCGGTGACTCCAATGAGTCGGTTGAATCGGCGAACGCGGCGAACGGCGCAACCGCCGAAAGCCCTGCTGCAAGCAGTACGAAGCGTAAGAATCGCGTGCCCAAGGAATACGCCGAACACTTCAACGAGCGCTCCGACGAAGAGAAGGCCAAGGGCGGTATCACCGTGCGGCAGGCGCACGAGCGACTCGATCTGATTGAGCGCCGTAAGCCGCTGTACAAGCCGTGGTTCTCCGGTCTGGCCTCCGCCCTAGCCTGCGCGGCCTTCGTGTTCCTGCTCGGCGGCGGCCCATACGACATGATCGGTGCGTTCGTGGGCGCGGGCCTTGGCCAGTGGATGCGTCGCCGGCTGTTTGCATACCATCTGAACCAGTTCTTCGTCACCTTTGTGTGTGTGGCCGCGGCGGCGCTCGCCTGCACCGGCACCCTGCGACTCATCGGCATTTTCGACCCAGTCGCGCTCTCGCACGATACGGCCTACATCGGCGCCATGCTGTTCGTGATCCCCGGTTTCCCGCTCATCACAGGCGGACTCGACATGGCGAAAATCGACTTCCCCTCGGGCATCCAGCGCGTGGCGTACGTGCTGTGCATCATCCTGATGGCCACGCTGGCAGGCTGGGCCGTGGCCGTGATGGTGCACCTGCACCCGGAAGGCTTTGAGCCACTGGGGCTTGACCCGTGGGTCAACGGATTGCTGCGATTCGTGGCGGCGTTCGTCGGCGTGTGGGGCTTCTCCGTGCTGTTCAATTCGCCGCAGCGCATGTGCCTGACCGCCGCCCTGATCGGTGCGATCACGGACACGCTGCGCTTGGAATTGCAAGACTTCAACGTGGCACCCGAGATGGCTACCTTCATCGGCGCGTTTCTGGCGGGCATTCTGGCATCGGTGTGGCGTTCATCCGTGCGACGTGGCTGGCTACCGCCGCACCTCGGCTACCCGCGCATCTGCCTGACCGTGCCGTCGATCGTGATCATGGTGCCCGGTCTGTATATGTATCGTGCCATGTGGTACCTCGGCAGCTTCCAGACCATGAATGCGCTGGACTGGGCGTTCCGTGCGTTCATGGTGATTATCTGTCTGCCGATCGGCTTGGCGATGGCCCGCGTGGTGACCGACAAGTCCTGGCGCTACGACATCTGACCGTCATCTTGGCTCTCCTCAGGTGGGGGAGCTCGGATAAAACAGCGTCTCAGTATGGAAACGGTGGAAGGTGCTTGAGCCCTTGTATCCACTACCATCAGGCGAAGTGCGTTGCGGCCGTATTCACGGCTGTGACGGTCTGTATGACGCCGCTCCGGCGTCAATCGCATATCAGCACATAGTTCTGCCATGGCGGTAGCCGCTTGGCGTCATGATTGAGGAGGGGCGCAGTTGGCCAACGATTTCTGGATTCTGCTGGCCATGGTCATCTATTTTGCGGCCATGCTGTCCATCGGATTCATCTACTCCAAACGCTCCAACTCCTCCTCCAAGGAATACTTTGCGGGCGGGCGCGGCGTGGGGCCGTGGCTCACGGCCCTGAGCGCCGAAGCCTCCGACATGAGCGGCTGGCTGCTGATGGGCCTGCCGGGCCTGGCCTACTTCACTGGTGCGGCCGACCCGATGTGGACCGCCGTCGGACTGGCGCTCGGCACCTATCTCAACTGGAAGCTTGTGGCCCGGCGACTGCGCCGCTACTCGGTAGTGACCGACGATGCCATCACCATTCCTGACTTCTTCGCCAAGCGTTTCCATGACAAGAAGGGCGTGATCTCCACCATCGCGGCCGTGATCATCCTGGTGTTCTTCAGTGTGTACGTGGGCAGCTGCTTCGTGACCGTGGGCAAGCTGTTCGCCACGTTGTTCGGTTTCGACTACCACGTCATGATGATCATCGGCGCGGTGGTCGTGTTCGTCTACACCGTGGTGGGCGGCTACTTGTCCGTGGTGATGACCGACTTCATTCAGGGCATGCTCATGTTCTTCGCGCTCGCGGTGGTGTTCATCGGCACCGTGGCCAGCGCGGGCGGCATCGACAACACCGTGGAATTCCTGCGTGCCATCCCCGGCTACCTGTCCGGCACGCAGGTGGCCGCGCCCAAGCTGGACCCGGCCACCGGCCAGCAGCTCGTCGAGGCGGGCAAGGCCGTGTTCGGCGCGCCCTCCGACTACGGCATCATCACCATCATCTCCATGCTGGCGTGGGGCCTGGGTTACTTCGGTATGCCGCAGGTGCTGGTGCGCTTCCTGTCCATCCGCAGCGTGGAAGAAGTGCGCAAGTCCCGAATCATCGCCACCTCCTGGTGTGTGATTTCGCTGGGTTGCGCAGTGTGCATCGGCTTGGTGGGGCGTGCGATGATGCCCACCGAACTGCTGACCTCCACCGATGCGGAAACCATCTTCATCGTGCTGGCGCAGACCCTACTGCCGAGCTTCATGTGCGGCGTGGTGGTCTCCGGCATTTTCGCGGCCTCGATGAGCTCCAGCTCCTCGTATCTGATCATCGGCGCTTCGGCCATGGGCGAGAACATCTTCCGCGGGCTGCTGCACCGCAAGGCCACCGACAAGCAGGTCATGATTGTGGCCAGGGCCACGCTGGTGGTCATGTTCCTGTTCGGCATTCTGGTGGCATACGACCAGAACTCGTCGATCTTCCAGGTGGTGTCTTACGCGTGGGCCGGGCTTGGTGCCTCATTCGGCCCGTTGATGCTGTGCTCGCTATACTGGCGTCGCGCCAACAAGGCCGGCGCCGTGGCCGGCATGCTGTCCGGCACGGCGGCCGTGCTGATCTAGCACAACCTCGTCAAGCCCTTGGGCGGCGTATTCGCCATCTATGAGCTGCTGCCGGCGTTCATCATTTCGCTGCTGTTCATCGTGGTGGTTTCGTTGCTGACCGCCAAGCCGAACAAGCGCATGCTCTACGAATTCGACCACTACATGGACGATCCGCTGCCCGGCACCCTGCCGTCCGGCACCGTGCTCGTCGACGAGCCCATGGAAGCCATGGAGTCCGAGGTCCGCAGCGGCAAATGACACGTGCCTGCTGTGCGGTCGGCTCGTATGGCAGAGGAGTGGCTTTTTTGTGGTTCGGCAGGAACCATTGAGGCCAAAACGGACTTCGAGGGGCTGATTTGACGTTCTGGAGAGATCTACTTCCGTTTCAAGGGGCTGATGCCTGAGTAGACGCGGCTCCAAAACGGCGGAATGGCGTTGACGTAAGGGCATTGATACACGTGGTCTACCGGATGATCAGCCCCTTGAAACGGAAGTAGACCTCCGGCGGAGGCCAAATCAGCCCCTTGAAATGGGTTTTGAATACCGTAGCGCGGTGCGGACGGTGCGGACTGACTCTACCGGGCTTATTATTCCTGCGCCGTCGGAATAATTGGCAGCAGAGGCTCGAATTTCAGCCGTTTGTACAGTGGAATACGGCGTAGCTTTCGGACATCGCTAATTTGCTGGGTAGTTTGCCGCATCGTGAGCTGGACCGTTTTGCCCGTAACCTCCTGTATCCTTTCGGCAACTCTTCGGGCAAGGGCCTCTTCTCCCGCTTCGTCGCCAATATCTAATTTGGTGACTTGAATGTACTTCCAGCCAGCATCTTCGATCATCTGGCGGCGTCTCGCGTCATTCAGCCATTGCCCGGCATGATGAGAGCCTTCGTATTCGATACATATCTTGAATTCAGGGTATGCAAGATCGAGATATATGGGTCTGGTGTTGTTTCCTACGAATATTGGATAATTCACCTGCGGGCAATTCAGACCGTATTTCAAGAGAACCAAACGAGTTCGTGTTTCCATGGAGGAATCTGTGCCCGCGCGCGCCAAAAGTAGGGCGCGACGGCATTTGTTATACCCGCGGAACAAATACGAATTGGTGCCATTCTCTTTGTCGGCTCGCACCTGGGCCTCGGCCTCATCGAGATACAGAGAAAGGGCGTCGATGGTTGTTCTGCAGAGCCTTCGATCTCGTCGCATCATGGAATCAGCGAGAACGATGAGTTCTTCAAGTTCGAGATACGTGGAGAACATGGCCCATGTGCAAGCTGGTGAAGTGCATGTGAATTGTCCCTCGATTATGACCGTGTCTAGTGGAAAAGGCCATACAACCACTTTGACCCCCACAATGTGCCGTTTGTCATTGGCGTGTGGAACCGCAACAATGGTTGTAGTTGCAAGGCCTCTGTGTTTGCTTGATATGCGGGGTACTTCAATTGACAAAAGCTCCAACGCTGTTGTCAGGGCATAGGGTGGGCGCCATGCGCTTCGTCGTTGAACATCTGCGCACGTCTGCATTCGTTGGTACTTCTGCATTGTCAGCTCGGTCAATGCCGTTGAGCTACCCATGATGATCACCCCTTCGTGATGTTCGCTTTGTCCTCGCAGTGTAGAGTCCGGCTACCGGCCCTGTCTACCGCCCTAATTTTTCGGTGGATAAATGTGGATAAGTCGGTGGATAAACTATGGGTGTTCATCGCAGTTGCAGGCCATCCCGCAATTACATGGAACGTAGGGGTTTGCAGGCAGCCAGCGGGAATCGCCGTCGACGGCGCGATTCAACTTGGACGAATCTCCATGGCGTTCATGCAAAGGTGGCATGATGGCCGGTATGAGTAGCTTGGTGCGTATTGTCAATGCCGGTGTTCCGGGGTCTCAGGACCGCGTGGATGTGGTGCTTCGCGATGGGGTTGTTGCGTCTGTCGGCCCTGCTGGAACGGTCTCGGCTTCGGACGGCACGATGCAGACTAAGGCGCATACGACATCGTTGGCATACGCGACGAATGCCATTGCTTCTGGCGGCGTCTCAATCCCAACGTCGGCCTTCGCACCTGCTGACGAAACCACCATCGACGCCGACGGCCTGTGGGTTATTCCCGGCCTGTGGGACTGCCACACGCACTTCACGCAATGGGCTAAGACGCTGGGCCGACTGGACCTCATCAATGCCCGTTCCGCCGCCGAAGCGATGGACATGTTGCGCCGTCATCTGGATGAGCGCCGCGCCGCCGGCACGCTTGACCCAGATGCCTTCGTGGTGGGCATGCGATTCCGTCACTCGCTGTGGGCCGACGACGAGCAGCCCACACTGGCCGCAATTGACGCCGTGACCGGCGAACAGCCGGTGGCCCTCTCCAGCGCGGACATGCACTGCGGATGGGTGAATTCCGCCGCGGCCCGCAGGCTTGGCGTACATGTGGACGAATCCGGTCTGGTCGGTGAACTCGAATGGTTCAACGCCTACACCGCCTTCGACAAGGCGCCGGGCGCTGCTGAAGAGACTGACCGTCTGCTGCGCGAGGCCGAACAGGACGCCGCAAGCAAGGGCGTGGTGGGCATCCGCGATTATGAAATGGCCGAAAACATCGATACATGGATCAATCGTTTCGCGGCTGGCATTAACGGTTTGCGCGTGGACGCCGGTGTATACCCCGAGCGGTTGCGAGCCGCCATTGACGCGGGTTGGCATACCGGCAAGGAATTGCCGGGCAGCGCCGGGCTTGGCCATGTGGGCGCCATGAAGCTCATCTCGGACGGATCGCTCAACACCCGCTCCGCCTACTGCTCCACGCCGTATTCGGGCATCGAGCCGCTGACGTATGGCACGCTGAGCTACACGCCGCAGCAAATCGAAGACTATATGCGCCTAGCCACCGAGCATGGCTTCGACATTGCCTGCCACGCCATTGGCGACGAAGCGAACACCATTGCGCTCAACGCAGTCGCCGCCACGCACGCACATGGATCGATCGAGCATGCGCAGATGCTCAAACCCGTCGATATCCCGCGTTTCGCCGAGCTGGGGCTCACGGCCAGCATCCAGCCGCAGCACGCCATGGATGACCGCGACGTCATCACCCGTTTCTGGGCCAACCCGGCCGGCATCCCTTATCCGTTCAGGGCCCTCCACGACGCCGGTACCACGCTGCGCATGGGCTCGGATGCGCCCGTGGCCCCGCTGGACCCGTGGCTGGCCATTTCCGCCGCCGTGCTCGGCACCGAAAGCTCTGACCGCGAGCCGTTCCAGCCCGAGCAGTGCCTCGATGTGCATACCTCGCTGGCAGCCTCGACCGCCACTGGCCGTGACCGCCTTGCATCCGGCGACCCGGCCGATGTGGTGTTGCTGGACGCCGACCCATACGCCGCCGATACTCCGGAAGCCATGCGCGCTATGCCGCAACACGTCGTAATGACATTGCTGTGCGGGGAGCGTACGTATTGATGCAAGCCATCGGCATGAAGTGAACAGAGGTCCGTCTTGATAGCCGCGTTGCACGGAAAAACAAGAAATCCGCCCCTCGAAGTGAAGATAGGACACAGCAGACGCCGCAATACAAAAACGCCGTGTCAGTTGCCCAGTTGGGGCTGACACGGCGTCTTGCTACGAGCGGCGGGAAAATCAGTACTTCATGCCCATGGCCTCGCGCACCTGGTCGAGGGTCTCCTCGGCGATGGCGTTGGCGCGCTTGTTGCCGTCGTGCAGGATGTCACGAATGGAATCCATGTCCTTGGCCAGCTCGGCGCGGCGCTCGCGGTGCGGGGCCAGGAACTCGTTGACTGATTCGATGACGTATGCCTTGAGCGCGCCGGCGCCGGAATCACCGATCTCCTCGGCGATGTCCTTCGGGTCGCGGCCGGTCACCAGGCCGGCGGTGGTCAGCAGGGCGGAGACCTGCGGGCGGGCAACCGGGTCGAAGGTGATGCGGCGCTCGGAATCGGTCGGGCTCTTCTTGATGAGCTTGGCGGTTTCCTCGGCGGTGGCGCCCAGCATGATGGAGTTGCCGTACGACTTGCTCATCTTGCGGCCGTCGAGACCCGGAATCTCCGGTGCCTCAGACAGAATGGCGGCCGGCTCCGGGAACACCGGGTTCTTCTTGGCGTAACGCTCGTTGAAACGGCGGGCGATGGTGCGCGTGATTTCCACGTGCGGCAGGTTGTCCTTGCCGATCGGCACGACATTGGCCTTGCAGAAGAGGATGTCGCACGCCTGATGCACCGGGTAGGTGAGCAGCAGACCGGTCAGCGCGTGGCCGGACGCCTCCATCTCGGACTTCACGGTCGGGTTGCGGTGCAGCTCGGCCTCGGTGACCAAGGACAGGAACGGCAGCAGTAGCTGGTTCTCGGCCGGCACGGCGGAGTGGGTGAACATCATGGTCTTGTTCGGATCGATGCCGGCGGCCATGTAGTCGAGCACCAGGTTCAGCACGTTGTCTTGGATGTGCTCGGTGGTGTCGCGGTCGGTGATCACCTGGTAGTCGGCGATGATGATGTTCGTGTTGACGCCGCGCTCCTGCATGGCGACACGCTCACGGATCGAGCCGAAGTAGTGGCCGAGGTGCAGCCGGCCGGTCGGGCGGTCGCCGGTCAACATGGTGAAGGACGACGGCTTGGCCTCCAGCTTGGCGAGCGTTTCGTCCGAACGCTTTTTGGCCGCGAGGAAGCTCGCGCTCATCTCATTGCCTGCCGCTGTCAGTTGCTGCTCGTCGGTCATGCGAAAATCCTTTGAATATGCCCTAAATAAACGCTTTTTATGGTAAAAGTGTGAGCCGACAACGAACAAGCCACTATTAGTGGTACTCTCTATTGTTGATGAATCGAACAGCACAGTAATCGCAGGGGGTCAGATGGGCCGCGGACGTCAAAAAGCAAAACAGCAGAAAATTGCCCGAAAGCTCAAGTACCTGACCACCGATACCGACTACGATGAGCTGGCAAAAGAGCTGAGCGAGCAGGAGCCGGGAATGGGCTCTCCTGACCCGTTCGCCGACATCGATGACCAGTATGCGGACAAGGATGTGGATTCCGCTGCTGATGACCACGCTTCCGGTGCCGCCGAGGCAGCTCCCGCTACGCAGGAGGATGACCTCGACGAGTACGCCAAGTGGGCTGCCGAAGCCGCCGCAAAGGCGACCAGCGGCGAGTTCCCGGCCTCCGCGCCTGCCGCACCGAAGCCGGCCCCGCGCAAGCCGATTCCGATGCCCATGCCTTCCGCGCTCAAGCCCAAGAAGAGCTGAACGCCGGTCTTCTCGTAATAATCCCCTTGTGCTTGGTTGAGCACAAGGGGATTTGTGGTTATGGCTGATGGTGCCGCCGCTGGTGGCTTACTTACGCTTCGCGCCTCACAGCGGCAGCAGGTCGCTCAGGTCGTCGCGCTCGCCGACCGCGCTGATGTGGCCGGCGTCCTTTTCCTCTGCCCATGTGGTGATGCCGCAGGCCAGCCGCAGCCAGACTTCCGGGTCCAGCTCGATGACGTCCGGCGGGGTCAGGTTATGCGGGTCCGATTCCGGGCCGTCCAAGATTTTGACCGCCCCCACGGCGCGACACGCACCTCCACGCCAGGGCCGGGTGCGCGCCGCTCCAGCAGAAACAGCGAGTAGCGCACGGCCATCGCCCACACCGGGCGTGGCAAGACAGGGGAGACGGTCAGACGATGTGGTGTGTTGTCCGCCAGCTCCCGGGCCGCGGCACGCCATTGCACCAGCGCGTCATGCCCGCGTTTCAGGTCTTTTTCAAGAATTACTGCCATGTATCCCATCATGGCACCGGAGCCGGAAGATCTTCCATAATGCAAACGATGGCATACGGTGTGATGCGGAATATCGGGGCATGTGCTACGCTCTAAATGAGAACGTATGCAAGAACGCTCCGCCATCGTCGTTACGGAGAGTTCATGCTTACGTTTGTGCGACGATACCTATCGCGCGGCATAATAAACACGGGCACTTATCCCGGAAGGAAAGTCAGAATGACCGAAATCACCGCACCGAAGTCTCCTGTCACGGCGGAACAATTCGCCGACGAGATTCGTGAACAACTGAAATACACTCAGAACGTCACCACCGAGCAGGCTACCCCTGCTGACGTGTATGTCGCCGCATCCAAGGCCGTGCGCAACCACCTTGCCGACTCCTGGTTCAAGACCCAGGCCGACACCGTGAACGGCAACACCAAGGCCGTCGGCTACCTGTCCGCAGAATTCCTGATGGGTAAGCAGCTGCGCAACGCGCTGCTCAACGCCGGTCTGACCGAGCAGTTCGACAAGGCCGTGGAAGCCCTCGGCTTCAAGGTCCAGGACGTCGTCGACGCCGAATACGAGCCGGGCCTCGGCAACGGCGGCCTCGGCCGTCTGGCCGCCTGCTTCATCGACTCCCTCGCCTCGCTGGGCGTGCCGGCCTTCGGCTACGGCATCCAGTACAAGTACGGCATCTTCAAGCAGGAGTTCGACAAGGACGGCAAGCAGGTCGAAACCCCGGACTACTGGCTGGCCAACGAAGAGCCGTGGGGCCACATCGACTACAACCGCGACCAGAAGGTTTCCTTCGGCGGCAAGGTCGTCGAGAACGCCGACGGCACCAAGACCTGGCAGCCCGCATGGTCCGTGCGCGCCGTGCCGGTGGACTACCTGGTCCCCGGCTACAAGTCCGGCCGCGTGAACACCCTGCGCCTGTGGAGCGCCAAGAGCTACGACGAGTTCGATCTGCTCGCCTTCAACCGCTCCGAGTACATGGAAGCCGTGACCCCGCAGGTCAAGGCCGAGAACATCTCCAAGATTCTCTACCCGGAAGACTCCACCAAGGTCGGCAAGGAACTGCGCCTTGAGCAGCAGTACTTCTTCGTCTCCGCCTCCCTGCACGACGCCATCCGCGTCTTCTACCCGGGCCAGGACAAGCCGGATCTGACGACTTTCCCGAACAAGATCGTCTTCCAGCTCAACGACACCCACCCGGTGATCGGCATCCCCGAGCTCATGCGCATCCTCATCGATGAGTACGGCTACGACTGGGATACCGCGTGGTCCATCACCACCAAGACCTTCAACTACACCTGCCACACCCTGCTGCCGGAGGCCCTTGAGGTCTGGCCGGCCAGCCTGATCGGCGAGCTGCTGCCGCGTCACCTTGAGATCATCGAGAAGATCAACGCGCAGTTCGAGGACGAGCTCAAGTCCAAGGGCGTCGACAAGAACACCATCAAGGACATGGCCATCTACACTGGCGACGCCGTGCGCATGGCCTACTTGGCCACCTACGGCGGCTCCCACGTCAACGGCGTGGCCGAGCTGCACTCCCAGCTCCTGAAGGACGTCACCCTCAAGAACTTCTCCGACGTCTACCCGGACAAGTTCACCAACGTGACCAACGGCGTGACTCCGCGTCGCTTCGTCAAGCTCGCCAACCCGCGCCTGTCCGACCTCATCACCGAGGGCCTCGGCACCGACAAGTGGCTCTCCGACCTGGAGATGCTCAAGGGCCTCGAGCCGCTGGCCAAGGACGATGAATTCGTCAAGAAGTTCGCCGCCGTCAAGAAGGCCAACAAGGTCGACTTCGCCGCCTACGCCAAGCGCGAGTACGGCTTCGAGCTCGACCCGAACACCATGTTCAACACCATGGTTAAGCGCCTGCACGAGTACAAGCGCCAGTCCCTGAAGATCCTGTCCGTCATCTCCACCTACGCCGACATCAAGTCCGGCAAGGTCAAGGCCGAGGACGTCACCCCGCGCACCGTGTTCTTCGGTGCCAAGGCCGCCCCGGGCTACTACCTGGCCAAGATGACCATCCAGCTCATCAACAACGTCTCCCGCGTGGTCAACAACGATCCGGACGTCAAGGGCAAGCTGGCCGTGTACTTCCCGTGGAACTACAATGTGCGCCTCGCCCAGCACCTGATTCCCGCCACCGACCTCGACGAGCAGATCTCGCAGGCCGGCAAGGAGGCCTCGGGTACCGGCAACATGAAGTTCGCCCTCAACGGCGCGATGACCGTCGGTACGCTCGATGGCGCGAACGTCGAGATCCGTGAGCGCGTCGGCGCCGAGAACTTCTTCCTGTTCGGCATGACCGTCGACGAGGTCGAGAAGAAGTACGCCGAGGGCTACAATCCCGCCTCCTACTACGAGGCCGACCCGCGCCTGAAGCACGCCATCGATATGGTGGCCGACGGCACCTTCTCCAACGGCGACCGCAACGCCTACTCCCCGCTCGTGGCCGACTGGCTGACCAAGGACTGGTTCATGACCTTGGCCGACTTCTCCGCCTACATGGACATCCAGTCCGAGATCGAGGCCCTCTACGCTGATGAGCTCGAATGGAACCGCAAGGCCCTGCTCAACGTGGCCAACTCCGGCTACTTCAGCTCCGACCGCTCCATGGAAGACTATTTGGAACGTATCTGGCACACTGCTCCTCTGGCCTGACGGCCGCCGGAGCGGCGCGCCAGCTACGTGCTGGTTTCTACCTCGCGGCTGTCGCCGCTCGGCGTCGCCTACGGGAAGCCCACCGGGCTTCCCGCTTAACGGCTCCGCGTATCTGGCACACTGCTCCTCTGGCCTGACGGCCGCCGGAGCATAAGAAGCCCCGCAACCGACATCCATCGGTTGCGGGGCTTCTTGCGTTGAAAGACCGCCCTATCAGGCTTCGGCCGGGGCGGCTTTCGCCTCGTCATCGGCCTCATCCTCGGCCTTATTCAGACCTAGGTCGACCGGCGAGGAGCTGTTCTCCCACGGCTCCTCCCACGGATCGTAATCCGGGTTCTGCTGCTTGTAGATGTACAGGCCAACAAGCGCGGCGAGCAATCCGCCGAACAGCAGCGCGAAGAACTTCCAACCGTTAGAAGACTTGTTCTCCATGACGGCTCCTTTCCCTAGGGATCGTCTGGTCGGTATGCCCATTCAGACCGACTCTGCTCCCTATTCTAGGCCGCTGTTTGTGACGATTGGGTGGAATGACATTCGTGGGCGATTCATCCGCGCCCGTCTGCCCTTGGCCGGCTCGGCATCTTCGCGGCGCGTGGAACGCATCCGAGACCTTCGATACAGTGGGCTGCATGCATATTCCTACACAACGGGAGATTCGATACCAGTGGGAGCGCGGTGGTCCGGTGATGACCTGGGCGCTGATTGTTGCGTGCGTGGCAGTGTGGCTACTGGAGGTATTGTTGGGATTTATTGCCCCGGGCCTGAGGGCTTGGTTGATGTACCTCGGCATGGCGGCTCCGGTCAGACTGGTGGCTGAGCCGTGGACGCTCATCACCTCGATGTTCCTGCATGCGCCGAACTCGCTATTGCATATCCTGTTCAACATGATTGCTCTGTATTCCGTGGGCCCAGTGCTGGAACGAATGATCGGCCACTGGCGGTTCTTGGGACTGTATGTGATTTCCGGCCTTGGCGGCTCCCTGGGACTTATGGTGTGGGCTGCGGTGGCTCCGGGAGGCATCGGCTGGCAGATGGCAGCCTATGGGGCTTCTGGAGCCTTATTTGGCCTGTTTGCATCATTGCTGGTGGTATATCGCCGTATCGGCGCCGATATCCGCTCCATGTTGATCTGGATGGCGGTGAACTTCGCCTTGCCGTTCGTGGTCGGTGGCGTGGCGTGGCAGGCGCATGTCGGCGGCTTTGTAGTGGGTGGAATACTCACATGGCTGCTGGTGGGTGGTGTGCCGGCGTGGCGCGGTAAAAGCCTGAAATGGCGCATGCAGGTGTACGGCTGGGCCATGGTGGTGCTGGTCATTGCGTTGATTCTGTTGTGCAATATGGCCAATCCTTACGGGTGGATGAGTTTCGGCTCCCTGCACTGATATGGCTTGATATGGCTTGATATGGCTTGATATGGCTGTAAAAAAAAACGATTGATGCCGGGTATTGCGGAACATGCAGTGCCCGGCATCAATGTATGTGCGGAAAGCGACGATGTGGATATTAGCGATGTGGATATCGTCGTTCGGCGAGTGGGTGTGTGCCGTATGAAGATATCCACAGTAATGAGATGCGCGCAATGACGAGTTATCCACGATAATGAGTTATCCACAATGGTGACTTGTGCACAAGTGTGTAGAAAAGTGCATAAGACTGTGGATAACTTATGTGGATAAGTTAGGAATGCCGCGGTATTATTGGGTTTGTTGCAGTGGATAACTCGGGTGTATAACTGTTCCCTCGCTGTGGCGATGTATGCCAAGCCAAAGTTATGCACGAGATATACACCGAGAAACGCCGCTTATCCACCACTTATCCACATGGTTTTCCACATTCGGTGGAAAACTACATGGGTGTAATTCATCCACAGGCTGTGGATAACGTAGTGGATAAGTCGTGGATAAGTGGTGGATAGCTGTGGATGAACAGGCTAAGGCACGAAAAAGGCCGACCTCCGCATACGGGAGGTCGGCCTTTCTCATAAGAATTAAGGACAACCTAACGATAGAAAAAACAATCTACCGATAGATAAGCGCAACGAGCCGGAACTCAGCGCCATCCCATCGTCATCAGGAATCCGATCATGATCAGGGCGAAGCCGATGCCGAGGTTCCACGCACCGATGTTCGGAATCGGCCAGGAACCGGACGGGGAGAGGTAGTACACCACGCACCAAATCAGGCCGATGATCATAAACGCGCAGAACAGCGGCACGAACCAACGCGGGTTCGACTTGGTGCCCTTAATGGTTTCTTCAACGCGCTTGGTGTTCTCCGCCTGGCGGTTCATCATACGCTGCATCTGCGGGGTCAGCGTGGCCTTATCGGCAGTGGCGTTGAGCACGGCCTGCACCTGCTCCATATTCACGCCGTAAGCCGCGCCTTCCTCGGCAGAAGCGTTCTCTGCGTTCTGCTCGGTGTCTTTGCTGGCGGTCTCGTCAGCAACGGTGCTGGATGAGGTCTCGCTCTGCCAGTCCTTCTGGTTGTTCGAGTCGGTTTCGTGCAGCTCTTCGTCAGCCATCAGCATAGTCTCCATTCAATAGGCTAAAAGTCATAATAGTGGCTACACTCGAAAGCGGCGACCAGAGTCGGCAAGAAGACAGGAAATTCATGGCCAGACATGTAGGTAAGCACGGTGCACGGCACTCCCTATGGGGTGGTGTCGCGGTATTCGTCGTCATTGCCTTGACCGGTTTTCTGCTGAGCACCAACGTGAGGGTCAATCGTACGGTTGCCGCCACCAACGATACGGCCGATCTGGTGGAGCAAGGCGTGGACGAGGCCAACCAGCTGCAGCAGGACGTCAGCGATCTGACCAAACAGGTCGCCAATCTTACGGACGCGCTCAAGGCCGATGGCACCGATGGCACCGACAGCACACAGAACCAAGGCAAGGACTCCAGCAATGTGGATTCCAGCCTGATGCTGCCCGCGCTCAGCGGCAGCGGCGTAACGGTAACGCTGGATGATTCTCCGTTGTGGGAGAACGCAGTCAACAACAACGGCACGACCGCCAATATCAACGATTACGTGATCCACCAGCAGGACGTCGAATCGGTGGTGAATGCCTTGTGGGCCGGCGGTGCCGATGCGCTGATGATTATGGATCAGCGGGTGCTGTTCAATTCGGCGGTCATCTGTTCCGGCAACGTGCTGTCGTTGCACGGTAAGAAATACTCGCCGCCGTTCACCATTTCCGCGATTGGTGACCCTCAAAGACTTCGCGCAGCGTTGAACGACTCCGAAGCCATTACCATTCTTAAGCAATATGTGACCGCGTTTGGCATTGGCTACAAGGTGGAGAATGCCGAGGACCTTCAGTTCCCCGCTACCGCCGCCTTGCTGCAGCAGTTGAAATATGCCACGGTCGATACGTCAAAGACCACAGATGAGGAGCAGACTCAGCAATGAGACACGGCAGGCACAACAGCGGCGTACCGGCGCCCATTGATCTCGCGTCCGTGTCGGACGTACAGCCCTTCCCCGAGGACGATGCCGCACGAATGGCGGCAGACCCGGCCAACGCCAGTAGGGCAAGGTCCCGTCGTGCCGCAGTACGCGGCGCGTCTTCGCCCCAGCGGAGCCCGGTCTGGCAGGCACTCGGCATCTGCGCCGAACTGCTGATTACCGCTGCCGTGATTTGCGCCCTGTACATCGTCTGGCAGATGTGGTGGACCGGTGTCGAGGCGGAGCGAGCCCAGAACGAAACCACCCAGTCCGTCGACTGGAGCGACCCCAGCAACAACGGGGGAACGGTCACCATCGCCAAAGCCCAGGAGGGCGATGCGCCGGTACAGCCGAAAGACGCGAAATATGGCGACTTGATTGCGCAGATCTACATTCCGCGCTTCGGCTCCCAATGGCACCGCAACATCGTGGAAGGCACCACGCTCGAGCAGCTCAATCGCCACGGTCTGGGCCATTACGACACCACCCAGATGCCGGGGCAGGTCGGCAACTTCGCCGTCGCCGGCCACCGCAACGGCTACGGGCAGCCGTTGGGCGATGTGGACAAGTTGCAGGAAGGCGATCCCATCATCGTTCGTACCAAGGATTACTGGTACGTCTACCACTACACCCGGTACGAGATTGTGCTGCCCACGGACGTGCATGTGATCGCCCCCAATCCGGAAGACTCCACTGCCAATCCCACCAAACGCATGATCACACTGACCACCTGTGAGCCGAAATACTCCACCCCCACCCATCGATGGATCAGCTATGGTGAGTTGGCGTACTGGGCCAAAGTGTCCGACGGTGTGCCCAAAGAGCTGGCTACTACTGATTCGTCCGGTGCAGTGATGTTCTCCACCACCGAAACCCCCTCGATCGCTTCCCGCATTGGCTCGCTGGACAAGGTGGTATTCGGCGCGCTGGTAGTGTGGCTGGTTCTGTTCATTGCCGCTGCGGTGGCATGGCGCTGGCCGGTGCTGCGCGAGATTCGCGCGGGTGAGCGTCGCCGTCCGGATGCCAGCATCTATGGCGGACTGTTGCGTCTGCAGCCCGGCGTGGCACCGATTCGATGGTTGCTGCTGGCTCTGCTGCTGTTCGCAGCCGCCGCGGCGCTGTTCCAGTGGGGATTCCCTTGGGCCGCCGCCAATATCCCATTCCTACAGCAGATGTCGAACTTCGTGGCAGCGAGCTGACGGCATCCTAGTACTATGGCTTGCAGTACACGTCCCTCAAGGAGAGCCCTATGACCGATTCCGCGCATATTTTGGTGGTGGATAACTACGATTCCTTCGTCTACACGATCGTAGGCTATCTGCAAACCCTTGGCGCCACTGTTGATGTGGTGCGTAACGACGCTATCGACCCAGCCGCGCCGGGTGTACTGGACGGTTACGATGGCGTGCTGATTTCTCCCGGCCCTGGCGCTCCGGCCGAATCCGGTGCCAGTGAGGATATGATTCGCCTGTGCGCGGCCAGCGGCGTGCCGATGTTTGGTGTGTGCCTGGGCTTGCAGGCGCTCGCTGAGGTGTACGGCTGCACTGTGGACCATGCGCCCACCATCATGCATGGCAAGACCAGCTTGGTGGAACATATCGATGACGAGATTTTCGAGGGCGTGGCCAACCCCATGACCGCCACCCGCTACCATTCGTTGGCCGTCGAGCCCGATTCGGTGCCGGATACGCTGGTGGTTACCGCGTGGACGCAAGGCGACCACATTATTCAGGGCGTGCGTGTCAAGGGCAAGCCGATGTACGCCGTGCAATTCCATCCCGAATCCGTGATGACCCAGGACGGCTACCGTCTGCTGGCCAACTGGCTCAAGGTCTGCGGCCAAGACAACGCCGTGGCCAAGTCCGCCGGCCTCCAGCCCAAAGTTACGAAGTAGCTTTTCCGCGCGCGGCGATACTCTCCCCGGAATGTGTCGCTAGAACGAGGCTTGCGTACTGGTTTTGCGACGCTTCCCGGGATTGTTGCGCTGGGATAGCTCTTTATACAGCAAAGGGGAGGGGCGCAGAAGCCCTTCCCCTTTGTGTTGCGTGTATGTGTTGCGCTATTTGCGTTGCATATGCGCAACACATACACGCCCGGCGCTTACTTGCTACTCACCGGTTCACTCACCGGTTCCGCCCCCGTTGCCAGTACCGTTGCCACCGTCTCCGGTACCGGTACCGCCGCCAGTGCTGCCGGCCTTCGTGGTAATGGTGACGGTCGATCCCGCATCTACCTGGCTGCCAGCGCCAGGATTGATGCTGACTACCACAGCGGTGCTACCGGTTGGACCATTGGCCTGAGCCTTGAGGCCCACGGCCTTGAGCATGAGTTCGGCGGTGACGTAGTCAGTGCCAGCGGTGATATTCGGCACAGCGACCTTCTCCTTGCCCGTGGACACCCAAATGGTGATGAACCCGCCCTGTGCGATGGAAGAGCCCGAATCAGGGCTTACACGGGTAATCAGACCGGCCTCCACCGTATCGGAGCTCTCCTGCTCCACAGTGAAGCTGAACTTGCCCTCATACTGCTGTAGCACGCTGTCCTTCGACTGACCGACCAAATTGCTCGGTACGGTGGTCATGCCGGAAGAAACATATATGGTGATGGTGGTGCCCTTGGGAACCGACTGACCGGCGGCAGGATCGGTTTTCGTCACCATATCCTTGGCGATGTCGGCGCTGTCTTCGGTTTTGACGGCGGCGTTCACCTTGAACCCGGCGCTTTCCAGAATGCTGCGCGCCTCTTCCTGGCTGCGTTCCTTGACATCCGGAACCTGAGTGGACTGCGGGCCTGCGGAGAACCACACCTTCACGGCAGATCCCTTGGCCACCTTGGAGCCGGCGTCCGGGCTCATCTTGGTGCAGGTGCCTTCCGGCTCGGTGGAGTCGGTGTCTTGCTTTTCGGTCATCTTCAAACCCGATGCCTTGAGTTTGAGCTCGATGCTGTCCTTGGATGTGGAAGCGTTGCACACCTCAGGGATGGTGACGGTGTCTTCCGAGGACTTGTTGCCGGAGCCGTTCATGGCGAACACGATGCCCACAATGACAAGCACTGCAACAATCGCTGCGATCACCGAACCGATGATGATCTTCTTGCGCTTCTTGGCCTTGGCCGCCGCCGCACGCTGCTGCGCACGGGACTGCAACGCCGCTGAGTTGGCACCATTGGCCGGTGGAATCTGCTCGAACTGACCGGTCACCGGGTTGAATGCTTGGGTGGGTTGCTGATGCGGTTCCACCGGCGTGGTGGGCAAATCACGTTCGGCTTCCTTGCGGGCCTTCATATTCGACAGGTCCGTCAACGGGTTGAACGCGGCCGCCACCGGCACGCCGCCGTTCATGTAGGTCAGGATGTCGGTCTTGAATTCGGAGGCCGTGGCATAGCGATTCTGGCGGTCCTTGGCCATGGCCTTGGCGCAGATCGAATCCCACATCTTCGGCAGCCCCGGCACCACGGCGGATGGCGGCGTGGCGACTTCGGAAACATGCTGGTAGGCGATGGCCACGGCGGAATCGCCGGTAAACGGCGGGCGGCCGGTGAGCATCTCGTAGAGCACGCAGCCGGCGGAATACAGGTCGGAACGCATGTCGACGGTCTCGCCGCGCGCCTGCTCGGGAGAAAGGTACTGTGCGGTGCCCACCACGCCCTGCGACTGGGTCATGGTGGCTGCGGAATCGTCCAGAGCGCGGGCGATGCCGAAGTCCATGACCTTGACCACGCCCTGCTCGGAAATCATGATGTTGCCGGGCTTGATATCGCGGTGGATAATGCCCATGCGATGCGAATAGTCGAGCGCGTTAAGCACGCCCAACATCACCTGTTCGCAGTCGCGCTGGCTGAGTGCGCCGTTGACCTTGATGATGTCGCGCAGGGTCTGGCCCTTGACGTATTCCATGACGATGTATGGCAGACGCTCGGCATCGCCGCTTTCGGAAGAAACCAGTTCTTCTCCCGAATCGTAGATGTTCACGATGTTCGGGTTGTTCATCTGGGCCACGGCGTGTGCTTCGCGGCGGAAACGGGCCAGGAAGATGTCGTCGTTGGCCAGATCGGCGCGCATGATTTTCACGGCCACGGTACGGCCCAGACGGGTGTCAAGAGCCACGTGGACCTCGGCCATGCCGCCACGACCGATGAGCTGGCCAAGCTGGTAGCGTCCGCCGGCCAATGCGGTGGGCATACTGGTGCTCATTGCTTATTCCCTCCCAATCTTGAGGCCGGGGCCTCCAAAACAATGCGTGGCGTGCTGGTCACTCGGCGCGGCAGTCGATTGCCGGACGTGGCCATGGCGGTGTCGGCCATTTCGGTCTGCTGATCCAGCAGACGGCGTTCGATGCGTGCCAGCGTACGGGACACCACCAGCGCGTCTTTCGGGCGATCCAACGGGTCCTTGGCCAGCATTGACATGACAAATTCGCGTAACTGGACGTCCACCGAGTCCGGCAGCGGAGGCACGGGATTGTTCACGTGCGCTGCGGCGATATCGACCGGAGTGGTGCCGGTGAACGGACGATGCCCGGCAAGGCCCTCGTACGCCACTACGCCCAGTGAATAGATGTCCGATTGCGGCGTGGCCTGCTGGCCCTGCGCCTGCTCGGGGGAGA
>ENA-OQMY01000045-OQMY01000045.1-human-gut-metagenome-genome-assembly--contig:-NODE-45-length-44884-cov-6.567286_pt1 | contig 44884 bp, 40 predicted proteins | sample MGYA00242623_ERZ504868 | MGnify/ENA primary metagenome ERZ504868 (study PRJEB26092, sample SAMD00036386) | human gut metagenome | host: Homo sapiens | study: EMG produced TPA metagenomics assembly of...
TCTGACGTGTGGTAAGCTCCGGATTTTCTCCGTTTCTTACTGCCTCAAGTGCAGCTTCTACCGGAATGGTGTACTGCTTTGCATCCTTTACGCCTTTGATGCGGCGGACTGCATCAGAATGTCCCTGGCTGACACCCTTGCCCCAGAATGTGTAGTCGTTTCCATTTGTAAGGATCGCATTTGCATACATACGGTTCAGAGAAAACATTCCGGGATCCCAGCCTACGGAAATGATTCCTACATGTCCACTCTCTGTTGCTGCCTTGTCAACATTTGCAAAATGCTCCGGGATTTTCTTATGTGTATCAAAGCTGTCCACAACATTGAAATATTTTACATACTCCGGTGTCTGAACAGGAAGATCTGTCGCACTTCCTCCACAGATGATCAGGACATCGATCTCATCTTTCAGCTTCTCTGCGTCTTTTACAGAATAAACCTTTGCGGTCTCTGTAAGGATCTTTACAGTCTCCGGATCACGTCTGGTAAATACTGCAACCAGCTCTGTATCCGGATTATGCTTGATGGCGCACTCCACGCCGCGTCCCAGGTTTCCGTAACCTAAAATACCAATTCTTATACTCATAATGATTTCCTCCTCTTTTTCTCTGCAGTATGTCATTTTCCGGACAGCACTGTGAATTTCTGTCAGAAAAATTCCTCTGCGATCTATATCGCAAAACGGATCTGCCTGATCCGCCTTACAATCATATGGACATGCTGCCTCAGGATATTCCGATTCTCAGTTCCGGGATATCGATGACCGCTTTGTTCCTGCATCAGCAGCAGAAAAAGCCGCCCGGCCAGCACATGAAACAGGCCATGGTCCTACAGCAGGCATCACACATATCTCCTCCTGCGGTCGGCATTCCCCCAAAGGGATCCTGTCGCTGCTGATACCAGCCGCCACCGCCTTCCATTCTCTGGAGCAACATACGGTACTGCATATTATCCGGTTCCTGACGGACTGCCTCACGGATCTGATCCAGAGCTGTTACATTATTTCCCATTCCCATATTTGCCATAGCAGCCAGGTAATACCATTCTCCATTTTTCTGACCAAGAGAATCCAGTACATTCATAGCTTCCTGAAAATGACCGCTCTGCACATAATTGGCGGCCGCCCTTCTGCGCATACTTTCCTCATCCTGATAGGCACTGGAACCGGCATTTCCGTAATTTCCAAAACCACCGTAATTTCCGTAGCCACCATAACCATTCTGGGAACTGCTTCCGTACTCACGCTCTTTCATGATCTGTTCGTAAGCCTGCTGCACTTCTTTGAATTTTTCTTCGGCCTGATCCTTATTTGGATTATTGATATTGGCATCCGGGTGATACTTTCGGCTCAGCTTCCGGTATGCCTTTTTTATTTCATCATCAGATGCGTTTCTGGGAACTCCCAGCACGCTGTATGGATCTAACATCTTTTCTCTTTCTCCCGTTCTTCCCTGCGCTTCTGTCCGATTGCCGCAAAGCGGCACCAGACGCCGGAATATAAAATATTTCGAAGGATATCTCCGTATCGGATGATCGGCAGCTTTTCAAATTCTCTGCAGCATTCTGCAAGCATCATCATAAGAAGCCGGCGTACCTCTTCCTCGAACCCTTCTATCTTATATTTTTCAAGGAAAGGATTGTAATTTCCGTTTTCTGCATCTTTTTCCACATCATCATAAGCATCCAGGATGTAGATAAATTTTCCGAGATAAAATCCCAGACGGCGCAGGGACGATTCCCAGACATCCTTACGGAAGGCCAGAATCTCTTCCATGATACGTCCGGAACACCCGGCTACACGGTCCACATCGGTTTCCCTCTGTTTTTCCAGGGAAGAAAGCTCCTCCAGTGCGCCTCGGATCCTTTGGATCTTCTCCGGATAATCAGACATATGCATATTTCCGCAATTCTTCAGAATTCTTGCATATGCATAGTGCAATGGTTTGTGTTCATCCTGCCAGTCATCCATACATTTGTAATAAGTAAGGATCACATTCATATCCGCACAGTACTCAGTTACTGTATTTTTACGTACCGGCTGGGGCTTCAGCGGATGGACCACACACCTGGAAGTTCCCTTCTTCGTTGGCGGTTCATAAAGGGCACTTAAAAGAAGGACCGCAAATGTCATATCATAAGTCAGTGAAATCTGTCCCGGTATCCCGTATCTCTCCCGAAGTTCTCTGCAAAGGCCGCAGTAAAAAGAACGGTACACATCAAAATCCTTGAATTTTATTTCCGGTTTATTAACGGTCACATATCCGAACATGTCAGCTCCTTTTTACGAATTTTGTGTGGCATTTCGGACATTCAATCTCGATCTTGCCCTTTCCCTTTGGAATACGTATCTTCTGTCCACAGCCCGGACAGCTGTAGATGTGATGGGTCTTTCTCTGCTTCATCAGATTCTTTTCTTTATTGAAGCGAAAACGGAACTTCGACGTCATCTGAAGGAATTTCTGATTTTCGGCATAACGCTGCTGGATATTTCTGGAAAAAATACGTATATATGCATATACGATCGCTGCGACCCCGAGAATGTCAAGAGTGCTGCCGGCAGTTCTGCTGAATATATTGGCAAACATTGCCAGAATGATCAGAACCAGTGCAGCTCCCATGGTAAACCTGGAAAGATCATCCACTCCATAACGTCCCTGCATAAATTTATTGAATTTGTCTCTCATATGATCTGCATCTCCTTTTCACTGCCATACGGCACTGCCAAAAAATTTCCGTAAAAAAATCCGGAGGCAGTTCCTAACGGTCATTGCATACCTGGAAAATGTAGAATTTCAGATAATAGGATTCGTCAGCTGACCAGAGGATCGGATGATCCGGTGCCTGTGTACGGTACTCTACCTGGCGCAGTCTCTTATGGACATTCTTCGCTGCCTGACCGATGGTCTGTGTAAACAGCTCATATGTCATAAAATGAGAGCAGGAACAGGTTGCCAGAAATCCGCCGTCCTTTACAAGACGCATTGCACGGAGATTGATCTCACGGTATCCCTTGATGGCATTTTTTACAGAGCTTCTGGATTTCGTAAATGCCGGAGGATCCAGTACCACAACATCAAATTTCTCTCCCTTCTCCTCAAGCTCGGGAAGAAGCTCAAAAACATCCTCACAGAGGAATTTCACTGTTCCGTCCAGGCCGTTCAGACTGGCGTTTCGTCTTGCCTGCAGAACTGCAGTTTCCGACGCATCCACACCGAGAACACTCTGTGCCCCTGCAATTCCCGCATTCAGGGCAAAAGAGCCGGTATGTGTAAAGCAGTCCAGAACCTTCGCCCCCTTGCAGAGCTTCTGGATAGCAAGACGGTTATATTTCTGATCCAGGAAAAATCCGGTCTTCTGCCCGTCCCTGATATCTACTTCATATTTCACACCGTTCTCTTCAATCTGAACAAGTGTCGGAAATTCTTCTCCGATAAATCCCTTGGTAAGTTCCATTCCTTCCTGGCGGCGTACCTTTGCATCACTTCGCTCATAGACTCCACGGATCCGGATCCCATCCTCAGCAAGAACTTCCTTCAGTGCATCTATGATCGTTTCTTTAAGACGGTCGATTCCCAGTGCAAGAGACTGTACAACAAGCACATCTGAAAACTTATCCACAACAAGACCCGGAAGAAAGTCTGCTTCTCCGAAGATCACACGGCAGCTTCCGGTATCTACTACCTTCTTACGATACTCCCATGCGTCGCGGACACGTTGTTTCAAAAATTCCGGACTGATCTCTGTACGCTCATCTCTGGTAAGCATACGGACTGTAATCTTGGAATTGGTGTTGATAAATCCTCTTCCCATCGGATATCCGTCAAAGTCCCGGACCAGAACGATATCTCCGTTCACAAAACTTCCCATGATGCTTGCGATCTCATTGTCATATACCCAGAGGCCTCCTGATTTCAGGAATCTGCCTTCGCCTTTTTTTAATGTTACTACTGCCAGGCTCATAAATTCTACCTTTTCCCTTTCTCGTTTCCCTGTCACGGTTTGCGATGTATGAGTCCACAAAACCGATTTACGGTCAATTTTATCACAGAAAAATCCATTTTTCCAGTGCTTACACAAATCCTTGTCGTAAATCACAAAATTTTCATGATATCTTTCCGGCACGACAAAAAAATACCGCAGCAGAGGTTGTTTTCTCTGCTGCGGCGTATTCATCTCTTTTTCTGCTGATCTTTTATTCTGCTGCGGATTCCTCGGAAGCGTCCGTGTTCTCGCCGTAAAGACCTGCCAGATATTTCATGGTTTCTTTATAAAGTGTCTGCTTATCTTCCTGGGGAACATCTGCAAGAATAGCAGCTGCCACGTCTGTGGCATCTGTGTCATCCTGGGAACTGTCAATACCGAACAGCTTCTTCAGCTTCTGATCCATCATATTCAGCTCTGTACTCTGATATTTCTCTGTACCATCTGCCTCATAGGATTCTGTACCATCCTTCAGAATGTCATAATAATCCTTCTCAACAGTTTCTGCCACACTCTTCGCTGTCTGCTCATCCAGTATTACAGTTGCCACTGCCTCTGTATCTTCCGTTGCAGCAAGAAGGGATTCTGCATCGCCCTCATACTCGCCTTTTACAAAGAGGACAAATTTGTCATAATTGTTCTTTGCTTCTTCGCTGAGCACAGAAGTATCGTTTTCTGCACTGTCTGCCTGGTCTGAGCTGTCTGTACTTTCTGAAGATTCTGTGTCTTCTGTTGCTTCCGGGATTCCGGTTTCATCGGATGCACTATCATCTGTGCTGTTCTCGTCAGAAGCACTTTCGTCTGTGCTGCTCTCGTCCGATGCACTATCATCTGTGCTGCTCTCATCAGAGGTACTTTCGTCTGTGCTGCTTTCGTCCGAGTTTTCCTCATTGCCATAGGTTCCGTCGTCGGTAGCATCCGGAATTCCGGTCTCATTGCTTGTATCCTGAGAATCTGCTCCTGTTTCTTTCTCAAGACCCGGGTCTTCTGTGGAGCTCTGGATCACATCGTCCCCAAGAATGCTGTCATTTACATTGTTGACGATATCATCTGAAGAATCTTCATCCACATCTACGGTGTCATCACTGCTCTCTCCATCCAGTGTATCATCAGAGGAAGAGGCCTGGCCTGTGGTATTGGCATCTACCTGCTCCAGTGTTTCCTTCACATCATCATAATTGTAATCCTGCTGTGCGATCTGTCCCAGAAGAGACACGATCCTGTCAATATCGTCCTGGCTTATGGAAATATTGTTCTGCTCAGCCACATTGATGACAATATTCTGGATTTCATCTGCATTCTGTACTCCGTTCTGGATCACATCCATCTTAGACTGATTTACAACTGTTGTCGCCTCATTTTTACCAACCTTATCTGCAAGCTCACCGGTGGTTACGATCTCCTGGTTGGCAAGCTTCGTCTTGGTCTCATCCAGCTTCTCTCCACTGGCCTTCTCATATGCCATCTGGATGCCGGTAAGTGCGCCTGTTCCGGATACTTCCATCGGGCAGGCAGCAACTACTTCACAATTCTTCACACCGGATGTGGAAAGTGTCGTTGCGATCATATTACCTGTCACCCAGTTCAGATTTGCTGTGCGGACCTTGATCCCGCCGGACTGTGTAGGCTTCACATAGGCACAGCTCAAAGTTCTGGAACCGATCTGGGACTGTGGTGCGATATTATCCAGGTGTTTATGCTCATCCTCATTTGTAATGGTCATCACCTGCACCTGATCGGAACTTACATTAAAATATTTCATCATTGTCTGCTTCTGAGCATCCGTAAGATCTGCTCCAAGTGTTACTACCTTCGATGCATCTGCAAATACGGGATTTACACTTCCTGCCACAAGGCATGCACTGCAGAGCAGAGCTGCGATCATGTTTCTTTTTTTCATTGATCTTCCCTCCATATATTTTTTCGGATCGATTGTATCTACTTAACTTTTGCGGTGTAAAGCGGACATTCATCTCCATTACTTACATCTCCACGAATGTGAGCGCTTCACGATCTGTCATTCTTGTTGTATTATAACACAGCTGCAGAAATATTTGTAATTTATATTATATTAAAAAAACGCTGCCGGAAATTATATCACTCATTTCTGACAGCGTTTTATTGCTTTTCTCATTTTCCCAGAGAACTTATCTGATCTGGTTTAATTTTCCGGTTTCTTTTGCTTTTTTCAACAATTCCCGGTTTTTTTCATTCATGATACCAAAATCCTTCAGCGGACAGTACACTTTTTCACATTTTCCCATGAACTCCAGTGCTTCTTCAAAGGCAGAATCCGAAATGCATTCAAAAGGCTTCTCCGTGATCACTTTTGCAGCCAGTTCTTTTGCCACCTGATAATCTGCATCATTGGTATGGAGAACTCCGGTCACAAAAGGAATCCCCTGTCGCTGCAGCTTCCGATATACCGGAATCCCGCTTCCATTTCCTCCGATCACAAACACCTCCGGTTTTCCGGCCGGAGGTTCCATTTCCACGCAGCCGAATTCTGCATTATAGCTTCCACGGGTGATGCCATAAAGCTTCCGAATATAATCGGAAGTAAAGATTTCCTCCGGTGCACCATATTTCTCAATGTAATCTCCATGAACACAGATCACCTGGTCAGAAATCTTCTGGGCAAGATCCAGCTCATGAAGGGACATGATCACCGTCATCTGTTTTTCCAATACCATCTTCTTCAAAATGGCAAGAAGCTCCAGCTTATGCCGAATATCCAGGAAGGAGGTCGGTTCATCCAGGATAATGATCTCCGGTTCCTGGCAGATGGCGCGTGCCAGAAGGATACGCTGTCTCTGCCCGTCACTGATAGCTGTAAAATCCCGGTCCTTCAGATCCCAGGCGTGAACCATCTCCATGGCACTTTTAACTTTTTCCTTGTCCTCTGCGGAAAGGATCCCGAGAGTTCCGGTATAGGGATATCGTCCGGTGGATACCACATCCTCACAGGTCATGAGCTCCGGTCGCATGCGCTCGGTAAGTACTACAGCCAGTTTTTTTGACACTTCCCTGTTGGTCATCCGGCTCATCTGTTCCTGTTCCAGATATACCGTTCCGCTGATCAGAGAAAGCTGTCTTGTGATACTCTTCAAAATAGTAGATTTTCCGGCACCGTTGGGACCGATCAGTGTCAGGATCTCTCCTTTATTCAGCTGAATATTGATCTCTTTGATCAGCGGTTTTCCATCATAGCCTACGGTCAGCTGATCTGTATAAAAAAAATATGATTTCATCGTTTATATCCTCTGCTGTCTGCGAATCATGATATAGATAACTACCGGTGCTCCGAAAACTGCTGTCACAGAACTGATGCTCAGCTCCGTCGGTGCAAATACAGTTCTTGCGATCAGGTCACAGAACAGGCAGAACACTGCACCGCCCAGAAAACAGGCCGGGATCACAAGCAGGGGTTTTGCAGTCTTCAGGAGACTTTTTGCAATATGAGGCACAGCGATCCCCACGAAGGAGATCGGCCCTGCAAAAGCAGTCACACAGGCAGAAAGAATACTGGAAAGCAGGATCAGAAGTATCCTGAAAACCTTGATATTAACTCCCATATTCTGCGCGTAAGTCTCCCCCAGCTGATAGGCGCTGATCGGTTTTGACATAAAAAATACGATCACCATAGTAAGAAGTACCACAACAGCCATAGTCTGCACATTTCCCCAGGTCATACCGGAAAAGCTACCCAATGACCAATTGTGAAGATTGACTATGTTGGAATCATCTGCAAAGGTCACCACAAAGTCTGTGATGGCCGAACAGATATAGCCGATCATAACACCACTGATGACCAGCATGGACATATTGTGGACTTTTTTTGCCACAAGGAGCACAAAGCCCATGGAAATCATTGAGCCTGCAAAAGCAGCCAGGATCATGGCACCGGAACCGATGGACACCGATCTGCTTAAAAAAAAGATCATCAGAAGCGCCACGATCAGCTTGGCACCGGAAGAGATCCCCAGTACAAAGGGTCCCGCGATAGGATTGTTAAAAAAGGTCTGCAGCAAAAATCCGGAAACAGAAAGTGCTCCACCAAGGATGATCACTGCCAGTATCCTGGGAAGACGGATCTCCCAGACGATATTATAAGAAGTTTCATCTCCCTGATGCCGGAATATGATATTCAGGATCTCCTTCACAGAGAGGTGGATACTTCCGGAATTTACATTCCATATAAATAAAAAGATCAAAAGTACCGCAAGGATCACAAAAGAGATCCCGTATCGGACTGCGCGTTTTCTGTCATTCATTTTTTCTGGTACACTCCTCTTCTGTTTTGTTATCCTGTCCTTTCGTTTCCTGCTCACAGGTGGAAACCGGCAAAGGAGTTAAAACGAACACTGGAATTTATTTCAGTTTATGCATATAGGTCAGATCATCCAGAGAATCATCATCTGTAGTCAGCATGGTGTGGATATCCTCGATCATGGTTCCAAGTCCGGTAGTTTCCTGGAAGAGATTTTTGCCTGTGCACCAGACATTTCCGTTCTTCACTGCCTTGAAATCTGCAAGAAGCTTACTTTTGGAAAGAAGCTCATCAATGGTCTTAAGTTCCCCGTCAATCGTACTGTTATAGATGATATAGTCTGCATCCTTCGCCTTGGCATAAAACTCTTCCATCTGCATATTCATGGTGGAAAGAGCATTGTCATTTACTCCCGTATCCTCCGGAACATAATTTCCTCCTGCGAGAGAGATCATTTCTGAAACATAGTCGCCGCTTTTTCTTATATTTACCGCACCTACGGAGTTGATATAAAAGAACGCTACGGTCTTGTCTGTTTTATCTGCTGTGAGAACCTTATCCAGCTTGTCCGTCTGCTCTTTGAAAACCTTTTCTGCTACATCTTCTTTTCCCAGAAGAACTGCGTAAAGCTTCATCCACTCGGTCCTTCCAAGAGGATGACTCTCATAGCTGGAACGCTCTACCATTACAGGGATCCCGAACTGCTCCAGCTTCTCCTGTACCTCCGGATTGTGATGGATCATGGTGGATTCAATGGCAAGGTCACAGCCCTCGTTCAGGATCAGCTCGTAATCCGGAGCATTGTACTTGCCGGCATAGATCATCTTTTTCTGTTCCATGGCGTCCTTTGCTTCCTGGATATACCATCCGTCTTCCTTGGTTCCGGAAAGCTTGATGCTGTCAATCCCGTCGATAGCGCGGAAAAGATCCATGGCCGAGGTTGCTACCAGATAGATATTGTTTATGGGCTGCTGCAGAACCGCAATGTCAGGATCCAGCCCCTCCGGTGCTTTCTTGCCTTCGGGAACTACAAGAAACTGTCCTTCCTGATCAATGGTGAGCAGCGCATAGCCATCGTTGTAGTAATCCACATTAAATTCCTTTGCGTAGGAAAGCTCCATACTGTGGTCAAAGGTAAGGCCTGGAATATCCGCAGGCTTATGTTCTGTCTCTGCTGCCTGCACTGCAAAAGCACACCCCAGGATCAGGGTCAGCGTCAGAAATATGTATGAAATTATTTTTTTCATTTTTCTTCCTTTTTCATGCTTGAAGAATCAAAATTCAGGGTATACTCAATCTCGTGAGGAGTACTCATGGCTACAGTATCTGCAGTCACTTCCATTTCTGCGTCAAAGACTGTGACCGGGATCTCAAATGTGGAGTTTCCGTCTTTGTTCACCGGCTCATATTTTTCGCCGTCCACGATCATGTAATCATAATTCGGACTGCTCCAGATGATGGTTGCCGTAGCTTCTTTGTCCTTGATCTCTACTTTAGCTGGAGATTCTACAGATGCTCTTCCTGTTCCGCCTGTAAGGGTTACATCCGTCTCATAGGTTCCGTCCTCCAGCTTCAGCTCTTCCGGTTTTTTCCCTTCGGATTTTTTGTCGTCAGAGGTTTTTACAGGATTCTTTACGCTGACTTTATGGTCGTACCATTTGCCTTTTTCTCCCAGGATCGCCACGTTAAATTCCTCACCAATGGCCGGTACCGGGATATCAAATCCGTAAACCTCCTCTGTATAACCATCGCTGTACTTCACTGTATCTGTGGTCGGCTCAATGATCTCTGCTCCGTCCTTCTGGGCATCCTCGGCAGTTCCCGCAAACAGGTTAACGATCTTCTTGGAAACCAGACTTACGTGGATGGTCATTTTACCATCTTTGACCGTGAGCTCTCCTTTTTTGTCATTGGCCTCATTTACATGAAACATGCTACTGTCTGTCTCAAACTCTGCTGTATAAACGCCATCTTCCAGGGTATCTGCTTTGGCTGCATCTGTATCCTTTTCTTCGGAAACTTCTGCTTCCTCACCGGACTCTGTTTTTGTTTCATCTGTTTTTGCCATCGCAGGCACAGAGCCCAGCACCAGGACTGATGCACTTGCCATTGCAAGAATTAAGTTTACATAGCGTTTTTTCATGATAATCTTCTCCCTTCCATAGATACAGCAATCTGCCCGGAAAACAGTCTTCCTGATCTTTCCGGGCAGTTACATTGATTTCTTATAGGTATCTGAACTCACTCAGATATTTTTATATTTATTATTCTGCGGACTCCTCAGCAGAATCAGCCTCTGTATCTGCTGCTGCATCAGAATCTGCGGACTCCTCAGTGCTTCCCAGAGAATCGATGGCTGCCTTTGTATGCTCTACATAAAGCTTCTCAACTGCTTCGATTCTTCCAAGACCCTCGATCTGGCAGTCAACCTTATCGAAGTTTCCGGATGCTACAAACTGGCTCTTCCAGGAATCCTCATCATCACCGGCCATATCGTTGTTTGCATGGTCTCCGGCAACAACCATCAGCGGACGAAGAACAACGTTCTTGTATCCTGCTTCTTTTACTTTCTCGATAACCTTGTCGCAGGCTGTGTCTTCCGGCTCACCCTCTACAGTACCGATGAATGCGTTCTTGAATCCAAGGTCTTCCATCTGTGCCTGCATCTGATCGTATGTAACATTAGCTGTATGGGATGTTCCATGTCCCATGAATACGAATGCTGTGCCAGCCTCAGCTGCTGCATCCATGCTGTCAAATCCGGCCTCTTTGCAAGCCGTATCTGTGATCGCCTGAGCAACGGCTTTCTTGTCATCATTGATCACAGTTGCATCGTCTCCAACCTCACCGAGCATTGGCTCTGCGATAGCTACAGACTCGAATTTATCTTTATAGCCATTGATTGCTTCTGTCATCTCATCGTACTCAGCACCATGCATCAGATGGGTAGGCTGTACAACCAGATTCTTAACACCATTCTCTACTGCACGGTCAAGAGCCTGCTGCATGTTATCGATCACTTCATCATCTCTTGCCTCTACATGGTTGATGATGATCTGTGCTGTAAATGCTCTTCTTACAGACCAGTCCGGATAAGCTTCTGCAAGAGCATCCTCGATTCCCTTGACATCCTCTGCACGGCTGTCATTGAAGGAAGTACCAAAGCTTACAACAAGAAGTTCATTCTCACCGATCTCATCCTGGTTACGCGGATCGTCCTTGGAAGCATCTCCTGTGTCACGTCCGAAATAATCCGGATCTGCATTCTCACCCTCTACCAGCTCTTTCTGAGCATCTGTCAGAGCATCCCATGCTTCTTTGGCTGCCTTGCAGTCCTCATCTGTTGTGTCGTTTCTTTCCTGTACATAGATCTTGTCGATCAGAGCTGCTACATTATCTGCTGCTTCCTGATCTGCATCAGAAGCCTCTGTGGTATCAGCTGCCTCAGCGTTCTCTTCTGTAGCAGAATCCTCTGCTGCCATTGCTGTTGTAGCTGCCCCCATAGAGCATGTCATGGAAACTGCGAGCATCAGAGCTAACATTGTTTTTCTTTTCATTTCTTATTGTCCTCTTTTCATGTATTTCCAGAATACTGATATGTACAAAAAAACAGCAGCTCTCTGCGGCCGCCTGCTCACACATGATTCTCTGCGCAATACAAATACATAAAAAGAAGTTCTGTATTGTTATGGAGAATACCGATTCGTAAACCGCGAATCCCTGGATCTCACAATAAGGCAGTTCTCCTGACTTGGTTCCACGTTGCTTTCCCTTCCCGGTCTCCCAGTGGTTATAAAAGCAGCTCCCCTTTCACAGTGACGGTATCGTTCCGGATTCTCACCGGATTCTCTTTTGCACATCCGACTGGATGCAACCTTATCATTATAACATTTGCACATATTTTCTTTTATCTGGTTATCTAACTTTTACCACAAACTCACATATTTGTCAAGATTGATGTCAGACGATTCACGGTTTTCTGTGATCTTCGCTCACAAAAAACACCTCGCGGAATATTACCAGTGAACAGTAACCGGTTTTCTCCCTGTATCTGTCAGTTATTATCAGAATATTTTCTCCAATATTCATGCACATCCTGCATAAAAAACAGCCCCTTTCTGTCATCACCCTGATATCAGAAAAGGACTGTCTTACATCAGATATTCGCAATCCGCTTTGCTACTTGCTCATAACAGATAAACTGCTCTGCAGTTTATCTGTTAAAATACTCCTGCTCCAGGTATCTGGCTACGTAGATTCCACTGGCAGATGCATGGGAAAGAGAGTGTGTCACACCGCTGCAGTCTCCGATAACAAAGAGACCCTTGTGGCAGGTTTCCAGATTTTCGTCGATCTCAACCTCCATGTTGTAGAATTTAACCTCCACGCCGTAAAGCAAAGTATCGTCATCCGCGGTTCCCGGTGCGATCTTGTCCAGGGCATAGATCATCTCGATGATGCCATCCAGGATACGTTTCGGCATAACAAGGCTTAAATCTCCCGGTGTCGCAGAAAGTGTAGGTGTTACGAAACTTTCCTCAATACGGGCTTTTGTGCTTCGTCTTCCGCGAATCAGATCTCCAAACCGCTGTACCATAACACCACCGCCAAGCATATTGGAAAGTCTTGCAATGCTCTCACCGTATCCGTTGCTGTCATGGAACGGCTCTGAGAAATGCTTGGATACCAGAAGGGCAAAGTTTGTATTGTTGGTATGCTTTGCCGGATCTTCGTAGCTGTGACCGTTTACTGTGATAATACCGTTGGTATTTTCATTCACGACAACACCTCGCGGGTTCATGCAGAAGGTACGAACCATATCCTCAAACTTCTCAGTTCTGTAAACGATCTTGCTCTCATAAAGCTCATCTGTCAGACGGCTGAAAACCTCCGCCGGAAGCTCCACACGGACTCCAATGTCCACACGGTTGGAAAGAGTCGGGATCTTAAGCTCTGTACATACTGTCTCCATCCATTTACTTCCGCTTCGTCCTGCGGAGATGATACAGTAAGTTCCCTCGTAACGCTCATCTCCTACAAAAACTGCATAACCGTCTTCAGTTTTTTCTACTTTGTCAACAGATGCGTCAAAATAGAAGTCCACATGGTCTTTCATTTTTTCATAGAGGTTCTGAAGTACCACATAGTTGATATCTGTTCCCAGATGGCGGACTGATGCATCCAGAAGATGCAGGCCGTTCTGAAGGCAGAGCTTACGAATCTCGCTGTTTGTGGTAGAATAAAGTTTGGTTCCCTCACCGCCATGCATCAGGTTCAGTTTATCTACATATTCCATCAGCTCTGTGGCTGTATCCTTGCCGATATGCTGGTACAGAGTTCCGCCAAACTGATTGGTGATATTGTATTTTCCGTCGGAGAAAGCGCCTGCACCGCCAAATCCCTTCATGATCGCACAGGTTTTGCAATGGATACAGGATTTTACTTTCTTTCCGTCGATGGGACATTTTCTTTTTTCCAGAGGATGACCAGCTTCAAAAACCGCAATCTTTTTCTCCGGATCATTATTCATCAGTTCATAGGCCGCAAAGATTCCACCGGGACCTGCTCCTACGATCAGTACATCATATTTCATAAATAAAAACTCCTTATCTTGTATTGCACATTTTCAGTACTTTGTTTTTGCATAAACCCTGTCTATTCTACAACAAGTGTGTTCAAAAGTCACCTGTTTTTTCGGAACCTTCCGATCTTAAGCTTTTTTCCATCTGTTTCCACGGTAATAGCACCGTTTTTCATGGTGTATTCCACCTGACTTCCGGCCGCTTTAAGCCGCTCTACGGTTTCCGGTGACGGATGTCCGTAGGTGTTGGTAGAAGAACAGGAAATGATCGCCACTTCCGGTTTTATTTTCTCAAGAAATGCTTCTGTGGTAGAATAACGGGAACCGTGATGTCCCACATTCAGACAGTCAACATCCTCAAGCCCCCCGGCTACCAGAAGCTTTTTCTCCGTATCTGCACCGATATCTCCGGTAAAAAGCATCTGAAAATCTCCAAAAGACAACTCCATCACCATAGCTTCCTCATTCACATCTTTTCCTGTGGCATTTTTCTCCGGCCACAGAACAGAAAAAGATACTTTGCCGCAAGGCAGCTCATCCCCTTTTCCTGCTGTCACGACCTTAACTCCGGCTGTTTTTGCTGCCTCTGCAAGCTCCCTCCATGCATCTGGTCTTTCCGCCCAGGCAGGCAGGATCAGATATCCGGCCCGGATGGTTGTAAGACCTTTTCCCATATATTCCAGAAGCTCCTTCACACCGTTGATGTGATCCTGATCTGTATGGGAAATAAAAATCCCATCCAGCCAGGAAATCCCCTGACTTTTCAATGCCGGCAAAAGGCAGTATCTTCCAAGCTCCGACTGGCTGCTGCTTCCTCCGTCGATCAGAAAATGGTGATCCTCCGGGGTCTCCACAAGAATACCGTCACCTTGTCCTACATCCAGGCAGATCACCTTCAGGCTTCCTGCTGGATGATATCCCAGTATCAGGATTCCGACTGCCAGAAAAATACCGACTGTTATCCGGATAGCATATAGCTTCCAACAACCTGCTTCCGCCTGCTCCTCTGCTAGCTCCGTTTCCTCACTGACTGTTTTTTTTCTTCCGGAGCTGTTCTTTTATATACTGCCCCATAAACAGAACTGTGATCAAAAAGCCATAATATACCAGGATCTGCCATATTTCCGGCTCCCCTCCGATCCAGGTACTCCATCCTGATCTTCCTGCCAGACTGCAGAGATATTCATAAAAAAGCAGCAGTACCCTTGCCGGCAGGAGCACCAGTTTTGCCGCAGGAATACTGAGAATTCCCAGCAGCAGCGCCGCCATTCCTCCAGTCAGCACTACCCCCACACTTGGAAGCACCAACAGATTCAGGATAAATCCGGCAATAGAGACTTCTCCGAAAAACTTCAGCATCACCGGCAGAGTCACAAGCTGAAGAGCTATAGGACTTACCAGTGCCTTTGTCCATTTTTTCTCCGCTCCTGCAAGGGCACAGATCTTTTCCGCAGCGAGCCCCATTCCCAGAACACAGCCAAAGGACAGAAGAAATCCACTGTCCAGGAGATAGGCCGGAGATTCCACAAGGATCATCATGGCAGTTACGGAAAGAGCACTCATCATATCATAGATCCGTCCGGTGATCCTGGCTCCCATGGCGATCAAAAACATAGTTACTGCACGCATGGTGGAAACACTCCCTCCGGTCATGATCCCATACTGCAGCATCACTCCCAGAGAAAAAACTCCCGGCAGGCCAGATTCCCAGTCCCATCTTCTTTAGAAGGTTGTAAAGCCCCATTCCCAGAATACTGATATGAAGTCCGCTGATGGCAAGGATATGTATGATTCCGGCCAGCTGATAGCGCATCTGTGTTTCCGGATCCAGTTCCTGTTTGTCTCCAAGCGTTATGGCACAAAAAACAGGCGCATCTTTTCCTGCAGCTTCCTTCAGGATCTGTCTGCAGCTTTCTTTTATCTCCAAAAGAAGCTGCCTGTAGCCGGAATACACTGCTGTTTTCTTTTGGAGCACAGCGTTCTTCATAAAATAATAAATATGACGACAAGCATAATACTGTTGACTGTCAAAGCCCCCCGGATTCGCAGGACCTTCCACTCTTTTCAGTGTTCCCTTGACCAGGATCCGCATTCCCGGTTTCAGATCTTCTTCTTTTTTGAGAAATATTCTTACATTTTCAATTGGAAATTTTTTTGACTGATGGATAAGATATGTTTTTTTCAGATAAACAGACTGGGAAAATTCTGTGTTTTCATACTGTTCCACCTCCCCGCAGATCATGGAACCAGGGTGCGCTTCGATCTGCTCCTGCACATTTAACGGAAGGGGATTCCCCCTGATCAGAGGAATCCCCATAAGCTCCAGTGCGCCAAGACTCAGCACCATAAGAAAACACAAAAGACACATCGGCCTTTTCGCCATAAATGTTCTCCCGTTTTCTGATATTTTGAAATGTTTTATTTTTTCTATTCTTTTTTAGCCTTTGTGTGTGCCAGCAGGCTGTCGTTCCATTCATAGAACTTATAAAGCTGCATATTCTGGCCAAAGGTCACTTCCTTGTTTCCTTCGATGGAAATCTCAACTTTGTCCACATCCGTTGCCGCGATCAGCGTATTTACCACCGAATACACGGCAACCTGTTCCGAAACATCCAGCGCATAATCCTGAAATACGGAATTATAATCCACATAGCAGATTCCGTTTGCTCTCGTCAGGGAAAGTACCTCTGAATTCTCCGGTATTGTAGGATAATGTCCTTTTTCCAGCGGACCTCTTGCAAGCTGCTCCAGAACCACCGTAGCCTTCGGAAGATTTCGTCTGTAGCGGACACTTCTCTGTTCCGCTACCAGTTTATCTCCGTTTTTATTTGTGAAATACAGAGTAAAGGTGTCATAGCTGTACACATCCCCATCGGACCCGGAAAACTCCACAAAGGTGTCGTTGTTCATGGCTCCCACTTCCTCACCCCTGGTATCTGTCAGCGGCTTTTTACCCACATAGATCTCCACAGAATCCACTCCTGGAACCTGTAAAAAGATCTTCACTATACCTGCCCGCACCAGAAGTTCTCTGGTACGTGACATTTTATCATAGGCCTCATTGAATTCTACGTTCAGGACTCCATCCTGTATAGAATAAGAAGAAATCTTTACCCCATCCGGAAAAAGTGAGATTCCGTCTTCCCGGGTCTCACGGTTATTCAGACTCTCGGAAAAATTGCGCAGCATCACTTCTGTTGTTTCCTTCTCCGGAGTATATTTTTCTTCTTTCAGTCTCGTTTCATCGCTGTTGATATAATAAAATCTATACTGCTGTTCTTCGTTTTTATTTCTTCCCGACAAACCTATGAAAGCAACCAGACCAAAAAGGATGCAGGCAGCGGCCACACAGATGATCAAAATCGTTTTTTTCATGCTGTACCTCCTAGGACGGGATATAGGACAGCGGGATCTTCACGGTAAATGTGGTTCCCTCGCCCTCTTTGCTGGATACCTTGATGATCCCATGATGCATGGCTATAGAACTTCTTGTAATAGCAAGTCCAAGACCGGTTCCGCCGATCTCTCTGGAATGGGATTTATCCACACGATAAAAACGCTCAAATATCCTTTCAATGGAATCTTCCGGTATTCCCAGGCCGGAATCTGCAACCGTCACATAGAAATCCTTATGATCCGCATCCAGTGTTACGCGGACCCATCCCTCATCTACATTGTATTTGATACCATTTTCGACCAGGTTACTGATGGCAAGGGTAAATTTCACCTCATCCACATCTGCAGTTACCGGTCGGAACGAATCCAGGATCAGGTCGATCCTTCTCTGATCTGCAATGGGCCGGAGACGCTTCAGGATATTCTCCAGCAGCTCATTGATATTCATATTTGTGATATTCATATCTGCTGCTTTTTTGTCCATCTTTACCAGGGAGAGCAGATCGGTGATGATCTTGTTCTCTCTGTCAATCTCTTCTGTGATATCAGAAAGAAATTCCTGATACAGTTCCTCCGGAACCCCCTGCTGTCCTACCAGCGAATCCGCCAGAACCTTCATGGAAGTCATAGGTGTCTTCAGCTCATGAGACACATTGGATACAAACTCCTGTCTGGATTCATCCAACGTCTTCATTCTGGAAAGCATCTTGTTAAATGCATCTGTGATCAAAGCTGTCTCTGTATAATCCGGTACCGAGATCTCCTCATTCTGATATCCGTCTGTAAGATCCTCGATCGCTTTCGTTACCCTGGCAAATGGCTTCACCAGGATCGTGGAAAGAATATAGCCCAGAAAAATGGCCAGCACTACAATGATACCGATGATCAGAATCCCTTTCTGCTCCAGTTCATGGATGGTTGCTGTCACCTCACTGGAAGATGCCATGATCATCATGGCACCCTGCACCTGTTTTACATCCGGACTTTTTACCGGAACTGCCAGAATCAGCTTCTGGCTGTCAGAATCATATCGGTAGGCATCTTCTCCTCTAAAACAGTTCAATACTTTCTGAGAAACCAGAGTCCTGCCCTCATCCACACCATAGGTATCCTTGATGATCCTGAAATCCCTGTCTACAATGAGAATCCTGCCACCATAGCTGTTGGACAGTAATTCCAGCTTGCTGTTCACCGTCTGAGAGCTGGTATCATTCAGATAATTCTCCTTGATCAGCAGGTCGCACATGATGTCACAGATATTCTCCATGCTCTGCACACGGTTGGCAATGGCACGGTCTTCATAGTTGGCAATGACCATTTCCGTTACAATGACACTCGGTACGATTCCCAGTATGATCAGGATGATCAGAATACGAAAGCGGAGACTTTTAAAAAATTTGCCGTTCTTTTTGATCTTCACAGGTTATGCCTGGAAATAGTATCCCACACCCCATTTGGTGTGTACATATTTCGGCTCACTGGGATTGGCCTCGATCTTTTCTCTCAGGCGGCGGATATGTACATCTACGGTACGGACATCTCCCGGATATTCATAGCCCCATACGATATTTAGAAGATTTTCTCTGCTGTATACCTTGTTCGGATTGAATACCAGAAGCTCCAGCACATCAAATTCCTTGGCTGTGAGATTGATCTCTTTTCCGGAGATAAATACGCGGCGTCCTTCGCAGTCCAGCTTCAGTTCTCCGACTTCCACAGTCTTGGCCTTTTCCTGCTTCTCCTGTTTGCTGCCTGCACGGCGGATGATCGCCTTGATGCGGGCTTTGACTTCCAGGATATTGAAAGGCTTGGTGACATAATCATCAGCTCCGTATTCCAGACCCAGGATCTTATCCATATCTTCTCCTTTTGCTGTAAGCATGATGATCGGAACATTGGAAAATTCACGGATCTGCTGGCATACCTCAAGACCGTCCATTTTGGGAAGCATCAGGTCAAGAAGGATGATATCGTACTCTCCTGCTTTTGCTTTTTCCAGTGCTTCCTCTCCGTCATAGGCACAGTCCACTTCCATTCCGTCCTGCTCCAGACTGAAGCGAAGTCCCTTGACAATCAGTTTCTCATCATCTACTACCAATACTTTCCTGCTCATTTAGCGCTCCTTACTTTATTGCTATTTTATCCTTTATCTTCTCATAGGTTCCTTCTTTGATGCCTGGTACATTCATGATATCCTCTGCTGAAGTAAAGGGACCGTTCTCTTCCCTGTAAGCGATGATCGCCAGGGCCTTGGACTCCCCTACACCTGTGAGAGTAGTAAGCTGGGATACATCAGCGGTGTTCAGGTCGATCTTCTGCTCTGTACCGGTATCTTCTCCGGAAGCTTCCTGTCCGGTTCCGTTGTCCGTGTCATTTCCGGATGAAGCTTCTGTTCCATCCTGAGTGACTGCAAGGACCTGACTGTTTACTTCTTCCTGCGTTGGCACATAGATCTGCTGTCCGTCAGAAAGTCCCCTGGCACGGTTGAGATAGCTTGCCGCAGCTTCCGGAAGATATCCTCCGGCCTGCTCGATAGCCTGAAAAACGCGGCTGCCATATGGAAGCTCATAGACTCCCGGGCTGGTTACTGCTCCACATATATCTACATAAATGTTCTGAGGAGTGTCTGAAATCTCCGGCGGCTGTTTTTCAACCTCCGGAGTCTGTTCCTCTGCAGCCTCATTCTGTTTCTTCTGTGATATATCTGCCTCATCCTCTGCAGATTTCTTCCCGGATACTTCACTTTCCGTATCCTTCGGTTCTTCCTGCTCTGCATCCATTCCGGATGCTTCCGTACTTTCTTCCTGCACCAGTTCTTTCTCCAGAAATTCTGTTCCGTCATCCTTACAGCCTGTCAGCCCTGCCAGGATCAGTAACAAAAATATGGAAAAAACAAGCCGAACACTTCTGATATGTGATCTTATTTTCATAGGTAGGCGGTTCACTCCTTTCCGCCGATATGGCGGCAGGTGCCCCGTTACTCATGCAAAACCATACCTTATTTTAACGAAGTATTACAAATATTACAATACTTTTATTTCTATTTCCATTTGAAAATAACTACACCTGCAATACAGATCAGCATTCCCAACAGCTTTCTCCACTGAAAATCTGCTCTTTCCACACCGAAAATCCCCAGCAATTCTATAAGATAGGCCACCGCAAGCTGAGAAATGACAATAAGCATAACCGCCCGCGCAGGCCCCAGACTTCCCATACTCCGGATCACTGTGATAGTGATAAATGCACCGATCACTCCTCCGAGTAAATTATATTTATCCTCCACCTGCCACAGCATGCCGATACTTTCTCTGCCTGTGAAAAACCATGCTGCCACACAGACCAGAAATGCAGAAAACTGTACCCAGCCGGTTGAAACCCACAGACTGGTCTGTTTTGTTACATTTGTGTTAAATACCCCTTGAATACTCATCAGTGCACCTGAGATCAGTGCTGACAAAAATCCCCACATAAAAATCCCTCCATATATGCTCCGTTTCCGGTATTACTGCCTGAAAAAGGCGCTGCATATTTCTGCAACGCCTTTACGGTTTCTTATAGTTTAGTTTATGTGATTTTCCAGCAATTATACACACTGCCGCCCTGTTTTCGCATCCGCATAATATTTATATGCATGATCACAAAACGCTCTTTATTCCTGAAAATATTTTCTGAGATATATCCTTCCGGAAAACGCAATATGCGGCATCTCATAAAAAATGGCTGTTTCCGGACAGATCGGACGATAGAGTGGGTCTGCCACAATGATCCTGGCTGTTTTCAACTTTTCTTCCATGGCTTCCTCGCCACAGATGGCTTCATCTCCCCTGCGCAAAAGTCCCTCCGTGATCTCCAGCGGACAGAGCATCTGAACTTTTTTTCCGTATTTCTGCTCTATGACTGCTGCCAGGGAGCCCATGGTAACCGGTTCTCCGATGATGGTAATGTCCGGTGCGGAAAAAAACAGCTCATCTTCGTCGGACAATTCCCTGCTTTCTCCTGAAGGGGCAGATACTGCTGACAGACTGTTCCTTCCCTGAAAATAGATTACCTGCTCCGGAGTTACTTTCCACAGTTCCTCCTGTTTCCCTAAAATCTGTCCTCCGCTTTCCTCTGCGGAATTATCATTCTTATTTATCCACTCTCCACAGGAGCTGTCCGCTATCCGCTCAAGTGCATCCGAAATCTCTCCCTCATAGTCTTCCACCGGAGTCCCCACAAGAAATGGCGTACCGAATTTTTCTCTCAGCACATTGGCCGCCGGAATCCCCACAGAGGATATCACAAGGTTTACCGCTGCTTCACCGGCATGGGACAGAGCTTCCAGCGTATCCCCCATAGCCCAGGTGGAAAGTATCTCCCAGCCATAGTTTTCCAGACGTTTTTTCATGGCATCTACTGCAGACTGCGGGCCAAGATCAAGGGGTGTTGCTCCAAGAAGATTTAATTTCCGGCTTCTCTTCTCTGCAGATCTTTCCACAGATCCCGTCGGTGCTTCTGAACACCTTCCGATTTTCTCTGCTGCTCCTGTGAAATGTCCTACGATTTCTGCCAGCGCCAGCCCTGCTCCATATACATAGTCGTGCATGCCGCTGGTCGGAACCGAAAATGCCGGGATTCCGGTCCTTGCTGTAAGTGCACGGGCCAGTCCCTGAAAATCTGTTCCGTTCATAAAGGGGATCGGTGAACTTGCAAGTGCAATAAATTTCGGTTTCAGCTCCTTTGCCGCCTCTTCGACATCCTGAAGAAATTTCTCATCATTTCCCATAATGGCATCGATATCCGTAAGACCTGAGATAAAGATCAGACTGTCCTGGTCGTACCACCGGATCTCGTCATGGGTATTATATGTAGAATTACAGCCGGAGGGATCATGCATCACTGTCATTCCTCCAAGCTCATACAATGCGGAGCAGACGCCGGACACGTCTGCCGTGTAGATTGGTATGATCCGATATGCCTGTCTCATATGCAGCTTTCGCACCCCCATCCCTTTCGAACGATCAGATCCTCCGGAGCTTTTTCCTCATTAAATGCCTCCAGCATCAGCTGTGCAGTACGTCTGATCCCGTCAAAGCCCCAAAGCCCGCCACCCTGTACCATATTGACAAAATTCCGGCTTCCGGTAAACCAGGCTGCTTTTTGTCCGACGGCAAGGATTTTTCCGGAATGCTGCCGTGGCCGCACTCTCATCTCCGGGCGGACAGTAGAAATCAGCTTCAGCTTCGGATAATTCTCCTTCAGCCAGAAAAATACTTCTTTTTCTTCCGGGCTGATACTGTCCAAAAAGACGGACTGTACCTGAAATCCATGAGTAAGGAGAAGCTTTGTAAGTCCCAATGGCCTTGGATGAAAAAGATAATCCACAACTACGGGAGTGTCACCGATGATCTGGTGTGCATAAGAAAGAGTCTCCTCGCATTTTCGGATCTCCGTTTCGATATCCAGGCCATTTTTACCGCCACTGTGCTGATCCAGCAGCTCCAGCAAATACTTTTCCTGCGTCTCTATCTCCTCATAGTCAAAGCTTCCGGGCAGGTATAAAAACGGCCTTCCAAGTCTCTCCGCCTGCTGCTGTACTCCGAATTTTCCTGCCGGATAACAGTTAAGGATCAGGCTTCCCTCTCCCAGGCTCTGATAATCCTCCCAGGTCTTACAGGCCGGTGCTTCCCGGAGACGGATTCCGTTTTTCTTCAGGATCCGGCAGATATCTGCACTCTCATCCAATACAAAATCACTGCCCATGGCTGTGACACATTCCGGATCTGCCTCTCTCTCCGGTACTGCATCATACATGGCACGGCGCAGCTTCTGATCCGGAGTCGGGCCTGTTTTCTGCATGACAGGATCCATAAAGCACCGCATAAAAAAAATCTCCGGAAATCTTTCTTCCAGTTCTCCGTAGATGCGATCCAGATCACTTCCCAGAAAATGATGAAGACACACGGTAAAAAGCAATACTGCCTTTGGCTTCTCATCCAGACGGTTCAGAATGTCCGTCACTCCTTCAATGGTCACATCCTCCAGATTTCCGCCCAGAAGATCCTTTTCCTCCACAATTACAAAGGAAAAACGGTCTGCCGCATTCATCTCTGCGGCAGTCAGCACAACGCCACGCATGCAGTTATCCGCACAAACGTAGATCTGTCTTGCTTCCGGAACCAGCATTCCCGTATGTACAATATTCCAGTTTCCATGAGCCGGTGAATTAAATTCCAGCCCCGGCTGAAAGGGAACCGGAAAAGAGGCTTCCTTTATAAATATTTCTGTTTTTCCCGAAAGCCCTCTGCTACCAACTCTTTTTAACATGGGCTTTCCTCCCTGCATGCACTCAGGATCTGCTCTGCCAGCATCCGGTACTCTTCTGCCATCTCGCTATCCGGATAGGCTTCCAGAAGAGTTTTTCCCCTGTTCTCTGCTTCCAGGACCAGCTCACTTCTGGAAAGCGTTCCCACTACCTGCGTATGAAAGTCCGCCGCCAGCGCCCGGACTTTTTCTTCCTCTCCCGGCACGTTCCGCCGGTTCAGGATCACGCCACCAAGGGACGCATATCCTCTGTTTCTGAAATTATCCACTGCCATGGCAATATTTGCCCCTGCATGGATGGCCATGTTTTCTCCTGAGGTGATGATAAATACCTTATCTGCATACCCCTTTCGCATGGGCATGGAAAATCCACCGCAGACAACATCTCCCAGTACGTCATAAAAACAATGTCCGGTTTATAGGTCTCATAGGCTCCGTTTTCCTTAAGCTTCTCGAGAGCAGTAATGATACCTCTTCCCGCACATCCAAGCCCCGGTGCAGGACCGCCGGCTTCCACACAGACTACACCCCCATATCCGATCTGCACCATATCCGTAAGCTTCAGCTCCTGGCGTTTTTCGTTATACAACTCCAGCACAGTGGGAACTTTTTTTCCATGCCTGAGAAGGATCGTGGAATCTGCCTTGGGATCACAACCGATCTGCATCACTTTCATTCCCTTTTCCGCAAGGGCAGCTGCCACATTGGAAACCGTAGTAGATTTTCCGATGCCGCCCTTTCCGTATACCGCAACTTTTATCATTTTCTGTCCTCCGCTTTTGTAATCACATTGGAATATGCCGTTTTGGCGGAAACTCCACTGAGGTGGCCGATCTTTCCGGATAAGGAGCTGATCACATCCTGTGGTGCGTCAATGGCAATACTGATGATATTGATGCCTTTTTCCCGGTAAGGGATCCCCATTCTCCCGATAATATATTTTCCCGCTTCATGAAGAAAACGGTTGATATCATCGATCACGTCATTGTTTTCCACAATGATCGAGATCAATGCCACTCTTGTCTCCATAAGATCTGACTCTCCTTTCCGGTATTATCAGCAGATCCTCGGCAGAAGCTCTCCTCCCGGCTGCGGAAGAAGTGCCTGCGTTCCGATCTCCGTAGTCATGACAACCTTTCCCGGCTGGTCTTCCGTAACTTCACCGATAATGGCTGCGTCCCTGGAATAAGGACATTTACGCAATGCTTCCACGATCCTTCCTGCCTCTTCCTTTGGTGCCATGATCACCATGCGTCCCTCACATGCCAGATAAAGCGGCTCCAGGCCAAGCATGCCGCAGACACCCTTTACCTCCGGAGCTACCGGAACTGCTGCTGCATCCAGGCGGATCCCTACGTTACTCTGTCCTGCGATCTCGTAAAGAACCGTTCCGACACCACCTCTTGTGGCATCACGGATCACATGAATGTTATGGGTGGCATCCAGTACATCTTTTACAGCTCCCCACAGCGGTGCGCAGTCACTTGTCACATCTGCGTCAATGCCGAAATCCTCTCTTGCCAGAAGAATGGTGCATCCATGTCTTCCCACATCACCGGTTACAATAATGGCATCTCCCGGTTTTGCCAGCTCACCGCCTACCTGAACGCCCTCCTGGATCTCACCCATTCCGGTTGTTGTGATAAACACACCGTCAACCTGACCTTTTCCTGCCACCTTAGTATCTCCGGAAACAATACGCACTCCGGCTTCTTTTGCTGTTTTTTCCATGGCTGCGGCGATCTCCTCCAGCTTCTCCATGGGAAAACCCTCCTCAATGACAAAAGCGCAGGTAAGATACATCGGTTTTGCTCCCATACAGGCAAGGTCATTAACGGTTCCGCAGATGGAAAGCTTGCCGATATTTCCCCCCGGAAAAAATGCCGGAGAAACAATAAATCCATCGGTGGATACTGCCATTTTTCCTGCAGGCGGAACCAGCACAGCCGCATCATCGGCTGTGAGATCCGGGTTTGCAAAATGCGTTTTGAATACTTCATCGATCAGTTCTGAGGTCTGACGGCCTCCGGCACCGTGTGCCATGGTCACTGTTTTATTTTCCATAATATTATCTTCTTTCTATGCTGGGTCAAAGGAATTTCATATCGGTTTCATCCTGTCAGATCTTCCGGATACGATCCTTCGTTTGTACTATATGTAATGTATCATATTTCGCAGTCCATTAAAGCGGACATCAGTTTCCGTACATAAAATATGCGGAACATGCACCTTCATTGGATACCATACAGGCACCTACCGGATGCTGCGGGGTACAGACCTTTCCGAATACCTTACAATCTGATGGTTTGCATTTCCCCTGAAGCACATCCCCACAGCGACAGGCCGGATTTGGTCTGCCCTGGATCGGCGGCACTGCATATTTTTTTCTGGCATCAAAGGCTTCCCACTCCTTCCGGAGCACCAGGCCGGACCCCGGGATCACACCCAGACCGCGCCATTCGGAATCACAGGGCTCCATCAGTTCTTCGATTAGCTTCTGTGCCTCCGGGCTTCCCTCACTTTTTACCACACGGGGATAGCAATTCACAAAGAACGGTTTTCCTTCCTGAAAACGTACCAGTGCAACAGCCAGTGCCGTAAGCAGCTCCTTCGCTGTAAAGCCTGCCACCACACCACTGATGCCTTCCTCTGCCAACTGCTCGCAGAGCGCAGTTCCTGTGATCGCATTGACATGTCCAGGATAAAGGAACACATCCGCACTGCCCTTTAATGCCTGATAAGCCTGGGGCATGGTCTTGTTTGCCACAAGGAGCGAATAATTGGAAAGTCCGTCCTCTCCGGCCTTTTTCACGGAAAGACAGCCGGCAGGCGTGGTGGTCTCAAAGCCAACGGAAAGAAATACCACCTGCTCTTTTGGATGCTCTTTCGCATATTTTTCCGCATCTGCCGGTGAATAGACGATCCGTATCCTGGCGCCTTCTGCCCTGGCATCTGCAAGGCTTTTCTTTGTTCCCGGTACGCGGACAAGATCACCGAATGTGCAGATCGTCACCTGTTTTTTCAGAGCAAGATAAACGGCCTCGTCAATAAACCCTACCGGTGTTACACAGACCGGACATCCCGGTCCTGAGATCAGCTCCACCTGCGGCGGCAGAAGCTTGCGGATCCCCAGACGGAAGATCTCGTGGGTGTGTGTTCCGCAGACCTCCATGATCCGCACCGGCGATCCCTGATATCCTTCTATGATCTCTCTTGCTGTTTTTTTCCTCTCTTCCATCACAGCAGTTCCTCCATCAGCTGGTCTGTCTCTTCCTCGTCATCATCGGTGATCTTTGCAATGGCAACACCTGCATGCACCATCACATAATCTCCCGGCTCCAGGTCTCCCAGGAGCTGGGCGGAAACCTCTCTCTTTGCGCCGCCTGCATCCACCACTGCTGTTCCGTCACTGATCTTTACTACTTTTGCTGATAATCCTACACACATATCTGTGCCTCCCATCCTGCATTTCTGCTGTATGCTCCATGCGTTATCATAAAACATTTATGATCCGTATCTGCATGATCTCATCTATATTTATCTGTATCGCTGCACATAAGCCATCCCATACACCGCCTGTCCCAGTGCGATCCCTCCGTCATTCGGCGGGATCAGGCTGTGCTTCAAAACTTTAAACCCCATTTCCGTAAGGCCGTCATCTACCAGCTCCAGAAGCAGCCGGTTCTGAAAGACACCGCCACTTAATGCCACTTTCCGGATTCCGGTCTGCCGCTCTGCTTCCTCACAGGCTGCAAGGATCTCATCTGCCAGTGCCCGGTGAAATCCATAAGCCAGCTTCCCGGGATCCTCTCCTGCAAGCCTTGCCCGAACCAGATATGCAACGATCTCACCTGTATTTAAAATAAATTTTCGTTCATCTTCAGACGCTTCTGAAATGCCTGTGCTTTCCGGAATGTCTTCCTTTTCTGACATCCGTATCTTCAGATTTTCTTCCGGATTTTTCTTCTGCATCTCCCGCTGCTTTCTCCAGGCCTCCGCCGCAAATTCCAGTGCTGTGGACGCTTCTCCCTCAAAGGTGGACGCTCTCCGGATCCCCAGGATCGCACTGACTCCGTCAAAAAGTCTTCCTGCACTGGTGGAAGTCACGGCATTGATCTTCCGCTGTGCCATAGTCACCAGTACCTTTGCTTCCTGATCTGTACAAAGTCCCAATTTACGGACAGTATCCAGGGTTTTTTCCAGATTTCCCATATTCTTCCAGATCAGGGAAACGGCGATCCGCCAGCCTTCTTTTGCGGAAATATCTCCGCCAACCTGGACAAAGGGTTCTATACTTCCAAGCCTTGTAAATCCTTGACAGTCTGCAACCAGGAGCTCTCCGCCCCAGATGGTTCCATCGGTTCCATAGCCTGTTCCGTCAAAGGAAACCCCTATCACCTTTTCTTCGCAGTCATTTTCTGCCATGCAGGATAAAATGTGTGCATAATGATGCTGCACCCTCAGAACCGGAAGCCCTAACTCCTCTGCCACCACTGTGGAATTATATTTAGGGTGAAGATCACAGACCACTACCTCCGGCTGCACCTCCAGAAGTGTTTCCAGCCGCCCGATCGTTTCCTTCAGGGCTTTTACCGTTCGAAGATCCTCAAGATCTCCCACATAAGGGGAAGGATAAAAACGATTATCCACACCAATGCAGAAGGTGTTCTTAAGTTCTCCACCTGCTGCGATCACCTGGCCCTTCCAGGGTGTGGAGACCATAAACGGAAGAGGCGCATACCCGCGGGAACGGCGGATCATATAGGGTTCACCCTTATAGAAATCCATCACCGAATCGTCGGCCCGGATACGTATCTTCCTGTTGTGGGAAAGAATGCAGTCACAGAGATGGGAAAGCTCCTCTGCCGCCTCCTCATCATCTCTGCAGATCGGCGCCCCGGAAGTATTTCCGCTGGTCATTACCAGAAGCCCGGGCATCCGGATTCCATCATCGTAATGAAAAAGAAGCAGCTGAACCGGTGCATAGGGAAGCATGACACCCACCTTGGGATTCCCGGGTGCAATGCTCTCACAAAGCCTCGTTTCTCCCGGCAGCTTATCCAACAGCAGGATCGGCTTCTGATGACCGGTAAGGATCTTCTCCTGTTCCTCGCTGACCTTACAGATCTTCTTCACAGCTTCCATATCCTGTGCCATCACTGCAAAAGGCTTCACCGGACGCCGTTTCCGCTGCCGCAGCCGCTGTACAGCCTCCTCACTGGTAGCATCACAGCAAAGGTGAAAACCACCGATCCCTTTGATGGCCACGATCCCGCCGGAAGCAATGATCTTCCTTGTATAAGTGATCGCCTCCCGTCCCCGTTCCTCTCTTCCCGCCAGGTATATCTCAGGGCCGCAGTCATTACAGCACACCGGCTGGGCATCATAGCGTCTGGTATCCGGGTTATGGTACTCATCCGCACAGGAGGGACACATAGGAAATTCCTTCATACTGGTCCGTTCACGGTCATAAGGAAGTGAATCCAGGATCGTCAGTCTGGGACCGCAGCAGGTACAGTTGATAAAGGGATGCAGATACCGCCTGTTTTCCGGATCAAACATCTCCGCCTTACATTCATCGCAGATCGCGATATCCGGGGAGACAAAGATTTCGCCCTTTGTCTTCTCACTTTCGATGATATCAAACTGTGTAAATTTCTCCGGCTCCTCCACCGGTTCTTCAAGAAGCTTCAGGATAGCTGCACGCTTCGGTGGCTTATTCCCGATATCTGCGATAAAGGCATCCACATCCTGTTGCTTACCCTGAGCAAAAATCTCCACATAGGGTCCTTTATTGGATACACTGCCACGGATTCCTCTTGCCATAGCATGACGACTCACCGTAGGGCGAAATCCCACTCCCTGTACGATCCCGTAAACACGGATCATTTTCGTAATTTCCCGCTCCATATGTTTCTCCATTCCCTGCAGCTGTTTCCACTGATCTGGCTGCAGCATGCATGTAACTTTATGTCCTGCTCTTATGGACTACCTGCATTTTCCGGATACTGCAAAATGCACTGTATCCACAAACACTCCTGAAAAAGCCTTTGTCATCCGCTTCATACATGGATCTGCAAAGATCACGTCATATCCGCCCTTCTCTGCCAGTTCCATGTAATCTTCCTCATCCCTTAATGACACATCGCCCTCCTCCAGGAGATCTTTTTCCATGGAAAACCAGCTTGCCACGGTGAGCTCTCCGTCCGCACCACGTTTCCGTAACTCCTCTCTTATGGAACCGGCCATCACCTGCTGCTGCACGATGAGAATCTTTTTTCCTGTATAATCCATATCAGGAACCAGCTCTTCCGCCAGAGGATATCCCACCTCATAAGGTGTTCCGAAGGTTTTCTCCAGATATCTGGCACATTCCAGTGCCGCAGGAGAAACCACGATATTTTTTTCCGCAGAGGAGGCTTTTTTTACCTCATCAAGCCCGTCTCCCATTCCGTAGCAGACTGCTCTCTGTCCTCTGGCACGGAATTTTTCACGGATCTTGTCTGCTGCTTTCAGGTCACTGACATCCTGAGGTGTCATTCCGAGAACTCCTGTCTTACCAGCCTCCACAAGCAGCTTTTCCCGGGCAAAGGCTTTAAAAAGCTCCAGATAAGCCTTCCGCTCTCCCGCATCATAAAGCTCCATTCCGTTGGTATTTACCGTAAGCACCGGAAGATCTGTTTTCTTCTCGCACATCCGCCGCAATGCCTGATGATCCGTTCCGATCACAGCCGGTACCGGTGTTCCGATAATGGCTGCAAAGCCTGCCTCCACCTTTACTGCTGCATCCACAAGCTTGGCAACAAGGCGGTCATCCCGTCCCAGGATGGCATCCATATCCCGAAGTCCTGCGCTGAATACCGCGCTTTTCTGTTCAAACCATCTTGGTTCATCAAAGCCGCAGACATTTCCAGCACATCCTCCTGCATCACAGATCACGATGATCCCGCCAAGCTCATACAGCACTGACACGGCTCCGGACTGATCCGGTGCAAAGGGTGTCAGATATTTCCGAAGTCCTCTCATACCTTTTCTCCCTTCTGCAAAACTTTCTCTGTCAGTGTTTCAAACAGCCTGCGTACCCCTGCATAGCCATAGGGCTGCCGGTCCTGATTCCACACGGCATTTGGCTGATCCCGGTGATAATATCCTGCATCCTTTCCTATAGTAAGGTTCACTCCGCTCCCGGACGGATCGTAATACAGCATGGTGGGTTCCATATTGGAAAAAACCTTTGTATCCGGACTCAATTCCGCAAGATGCCGTATATATACAAAATTCTCGGCTGTGATAGTTCCGTAGATCTCCGGCACCCGGAAACCATACCGCACCAGGGCCAGGGCCAGCTCAAAGGGATCTCCGTTCATGCACTCCCCTACAGCAAAAGACGCATCCGGACAGACTTCCCGGAATCTTTCCACTGCCTCTTCTGCTGCTTTTTTATACACTTCCTGATCAAAAGAAACTCCAAGAACCTGTCCCAAGGCACGATACTGATTTTCGATCTTATCTGTCTGGTAGAGCCTCCGAAGCTCAATAAAAGGAATCTTCAGCCGATCATGAAAATCCTCCGCTGCAAACCTTGCTTCCGGATGAAGCACCAGATTAAAATTGGCCTGTGACATAGTCTGATATTCTTCATAATCCTTACATCTTGAGATCTCATGGATGGTCTTTACGCCTGCCTGCTGCAGCAGCTCATAAATCTCACAGTCATCAACCAGCGGCGAAAAAAATCCCAGAAGATTGACCACATTTCCCTTTTTCTTCTGTGGCTCAAGGAGGGAGTATAAAGACTGGCGCACATGGACCATAGGCGGCTTTCTGCCCTCACGTGTCAGTGCGTACATGTAACAGGGGCGTACCGGAATATCCACCTTTTCCTCTGCCTTCCGGCAGACACGTTCCATATCCGTTCCCAGAAGTGCATCCACACAGGTAATACAGATCATCACCACAGACGGCTTCTTCTCACAGCAGTCGCAGATCTCTTTTACCGCTTTCGGGATCTTTTTCAGGTGACGGCCTGTAACAATATCCGTCTCGTCCATCATCAGATAAAAAAAATCGATCATTGTACTCCGGCATGGAGCTGATAAGAGAAGTATTTCTTCCGCAGCATCCCGGTGCCACGATCAGCATAATGGAATCCGGCACTGCAAGCCCGGCCCGCTTTACGCCAAAGCCCTCCGCTCCCGGAGAATTAAATGCCAGAGTTGCCGGAGAGCTGTAGATCAGATGCTTCCCGGAGATCATCTGCGGAGGGATCATTTCCAGCCCGCCCCGGGCCAGTTCTTCTGCAGTTGCAAAATATGCTTCCTTTTTCATATATCCTCCTTCTCCGTTTCTTCACTTTCCAATAGCTTCCTCGCCAGTGCAAAAAATTTCTCACTGATCTCAGAATTCTCGTCTCCCTCGATCACCGTTTTGCCCTGATCCTCCCATCGGATGATCTCGTCACTTCTCGGGATCTCACCCACGATCGGGATATTATTTTTTTCTGCAAAAGTATTTACTTTTTCCGTTTCATTCTCCACATTCCTGTGATTCAGCACGATCCCGAAGATCCTCGCATAGCTTCGATCCTCAAAATTCCGCACAGCGCTGGAAATATTATTGGCTGCATAGAGTGCCATTTTCTCTCCGGATGTAACAATGAGTACTTTTTCCGCATAGCCCTCCCGGATCGGTGCCGCAAAACCGCCGCATACTACATCCCCAAGAACATCGTAAAGCACTACATCCGGCTTCCAGGTCTCAAAAAGCTTCAGATCCTCCAGAAGCTGAAAGGTTGCGATGATACCTCTGCCTGCACAGCCAAGTCCCGGCGTGGGGCCGCCGGTCTCAATGCAGAGGACTCCACCAAAGCCCTCCTTTGAAATATCCTCCAGCTTTTCCGGCTCCTCATCCTCTTCCCGCATATAATTCATTACCGGCCGTAGAGGTTCTCCCCCTAGAAGATTGATGGTGGAATCCGCCTTGGGATCACAACCGATCTGGATCACTCTCTTCCCCATGGCTGCAAAAGCCGCCGCCAGGTTGGACGTCACTGTAGACTTTCCGATACCGCCCTTTCCGTATACTGCTACCTTCAGCATAAAATCCTCCCTAATTCATTCTGTCCGCTCCCGCAGGTATTTTTCATAAAAAAACGCTCTTTCACGCACAAGGTGAAAGAGTCCCGTATTCCGCTCACAAAACATAGTCAGGCGGATATTCGCGATCCGCATTTGCTGCCTGTTCATAACCGGATAACTGCTTCGCAGCTGATTCGGTTAAGCTGTGCCGGATGAACAACGATTCTTGCTCGGATATTCCTTGCCGTCAAAGTCTGTTTCCTGCTGTATTTTGTTTTAATGCCTCATCCGGATAGAAAGAAAATATTTCATTCCGTCTGAATTTTTCTGTTTTTATTATACAATGGTGTACATTAGTGAGTCAATTGCAACTCTGACTTTTTATACAAAAAAAGACCTCCGGGCGAAATATTTTTAAGCATTTCGCCGAGAAGTCTCTTCTCTGGTCTGCCGGCTCAGAAGCTGCGGCAAAGTTATTCTTATGATAAAGCTTTACTGGATAGAAACTACGTGATATCCCCTGTCTTCCACTACCTTCTTAAGCTCCTCGTTGGATATCTCTCTGTCGTAGGAAACCACTGCCTCACCTTTTTTCAGGCTTACTTTTGCTGCCGCACCGTCAATACGGTTGATGGCTCTTGTGACACTGGCCACACAGTTCTCACAGTGCATACCTGTGATCTTCATGGTTTTCTCGCCCAGCTTGGTTCCATCCAGCTTCTTTTTCGGGATCTCCGGCTTGCTGCCGCCTCCGCAGCAGGCACCTTCCCCCTTCAGATGTTTATATGCACCTTTTCCGGCAAACAACATAATGATGATAACAGCAATGACAACAATTGCATTTGCCATGATTTCTTTCCCTCCTGATCACTTATGCATTCCATTGCACCCGGAGCAGCCGGAACAGCCGGAGCAATGGCCGGCACAACCGCCTGTACGTGTATTACCGGCACAGCCGACACAGCTGAGCCCCTGTTTCTTTCTTGAATAGAGATAACTGATCACAAATACGCCATATGCGATCACCAGTGCCAGTACAATAATATCCGCTATCATACTCATATCTGTCACCCTTTCTTTCGCTGTACAGCCGGTAAACTGCTGCCAGCCTCTGATGAATACTTTTGTAAAAAACTTCCATATTTTTCAGGCTTATTATAGCACAGAAGACCAGGTATTTACATCCCCGGTCTCCTGCATTTCTTATCATATGTACCGGATCGTTGTTGTATGACCGGTTTTCAATTAATCTGCTGCCTGTACAGATCTCTTTGTAACATCGTTCTGGTTCTTGTACGGATCTGGTCTGAACAGAAGGAAGAGCAGGATCGCTACAAGGATCAGCGCTACGATCGTTCCGATTCCGAAGGAACCGGCACCTGTGACAACAAGACCGATCTGATATACACAAAGTGTTACAACATAAGCAAAAATGTTCTGGAAGAGAATTGCAAACCAGAACCATTTTCTGGACTGCATCTCATGTGCCATTGTAGAAATAGCTGCAAGGCACGGAGAGTCAAGCAGGTTGAACAGCAGGAAAGAAAATGCTGCTACTGCTGTCGGGAACCATGCTTTGATCGCTGCACCGACGATCATGGTATCCTCTGCATCATCACCAGCTACGTTTGCAAGAACACCCATTGTACTTACGATGGACTCTTTTGCGGAGAATCCGGAGATGGAGGCTGCAACCGGCTGCCATTTACCAAATCCAAGAGGGGCAAAGATCGGAGCAAGGATACCGCCAAGGATAGCCATGATACTGTCGTTGCTGTCCTCAACAAATCCGATTCCGCTTCCTGTATTTCCGATGCTGGAAAGGATCCACATGATAACTGTTGCAAGGAAAAGAATGGTACCGGCTTTGATGATGAAGCCTTTCAGTCTCTCCCAAACGTGAAGCAGAACTGTCTTTACAGACGGAATATGATACTGTGGAAGCTCCATTACAAACGGAGCAGGTTTACCGGAGAAAGGTTTGGTTTTCTTCAGAATGATAGCAGATACAAGAACTGCTATAACACCGATAAAGTACATCAGTGGTGTGATGAAACCAGCAGCTACGTAGTCACCGGTTGCATAAGCTGTCATGATGCCACCCATAAGAGCGATAACAGGAAGCTTGGCACCACATGGGATAAATGTCGCTGTCATAATTGTCAGACGACGGTCATTATCTGCCTCGATCGTTTTGGAAGCCATGATTCCAGGGATTCCACAGCCGGAGGAGATAAGAAGCGGGATAAAGCTCTTTCCGGAAAGTCCAAAATGACGGAATACACGGTCCATGACGAATGCGATACGAACCATATAACCGCAGTCTTCAAGGATGGAAAGGAACAGGAACAGAATCGCCATCTGCGGAACAAATCCAAGCACTGCCCCAAGACCACCGATGATACCATCAGATACAAGGCTTACCAGCCAGTCAGCAACACCAGCATTGCCGAGTCCATCCGATACAACACTCTGGATGGTTCCCACAAAGCTGTCATTTGTCCAGTCTGTTACCATGGTACCAACTGTTGTTACCGATACATAATAAACGATGAACATGGTAAGGATAAAGATCGGAAGGCCGAGAATACGGTTCGTTACAATACGGTCGATCTTATCGGAAACTGTCATCTTATTTCCGCTTCTCTTAACGTTTGCAGAAACAACCTTCTGGATGTACTGATATCTTCCATCCGTTACGATACTCTCTGTATCATCATCCTCTGCCTTCTCAAGCTCAGAAGCGATCTCCTCGATCCTGGACTGTGCAGAAACCGGAAGGTTCAGTCCTTCTTTCACCTTGCTGTCTCTCTCAAGAAGCTTTACTGCATACCATCTTCTGTTCTCTTCAGAGATATTTGCAGGAACAAGTCCCTCGATCTCGTTTACAGCCTTCTCAACTGCTTTCGGAAATTCCATCTGCTTCGATGGTACTCTGTGCTGGTTTGCACATTTGATCGCCTCATCAACAACCTCTTTAAGGCCTGTTCCCTTAAGAGCAGATGTCTCAACGATCGGGCATCCAAGTGCGGAGCTTAAGCCTTTTACATTGATATGGATATTGTTCTTCTTCAGAAGATCCACCATATTAAGAGCGATAACAACCGGGATACCGATTTCAAGAAGCTGGGTTGCAAGATACAGGTTTCTCTCGATGTTTGTTGCATCCACAAGATCGATGATCACATCCGGTTTCTCTTTCAGAAGGTAATCACGGCTGACAACCTCCTCAAGTGTATACGGGGAAAGTGAATAGATACCCGGAAGGTCTGTTACCGTTACATCCTTCTGGTTTTTCAGTTTTCCCTCTTTTTTCTCTACAGTAACACCTGGCCAGTTACCAACGTACTGGTTTGCGCCTGTAAGAGCATTGAACATTGTAGTCTTACCACAGTTCGGGTTTCCGGCAAGAGCTATTGTTACAGACATTTTGCATCCTCCGTTTTTTTCAGGTCAGAGCCTGACGTTCTGTCATTTTTCGAAGCTTATTTTACTTTACTTCCACACATGCTGCGTCATGCTTACGCAGAGAAAGCTCATAGCCTCTGATGGTGATCTCAACCGGATCTCCAAGAGGAGCTACCTTTCGGATATAAACCTCGCTGCCTTTTGTGATTCCCATATCCATGATACGACGCTTGTAAGCCGGGTCGCCGGTTATCTTGGAAACAACTACTGTAGAACCTACTGCTGCATCACGTAAAGTCATTTCTCTTTTCCTCCCTGTTCATATTCCAATTCCTAATCTATCCTCAACTGCACCTTCCGCAGTTTGGGGCAAATCCACTACCGGTCACTGCCTCTCAGTCCGGTCACACCATAATGTGTCTGGCCATTTCTTTATTGACTGCTACTCTGGAATCCTTGACATTTACGATCAGATTGCCGTCAAACTGGGAAACAACTGTCACTTCCGCATTCTCAACAAAACCAAGGCCTGCAAGAAATCTTCTTGTATCCTCCGCTCCTGAAATACGCTTGATCGTGCCCGTATCACCTGACTGTAAAAATAAAATCGGCTGCATGGAATCCCTCCGTTTCTTTCTAGTAATTAGCTTAATCTAATTAGTTAATTCTAACTCATAGGTTAGTTTATACTAAGTTTTTCGAATGTCAATCCCCTAAATGAAAAAAGTTAATCAAGATTAAGTTTTTATAAACAAAATATAAAAAAGTTCCTGCATTTTGAAGTACTTCTGTCTGGCAGAAGGTTGCCTCTCCTTTGCAGGAACTCTGTTCTGATTCTTTTTTTCTGTTTGCAGCCTGTTAAGCTAAAAACCCCTTCCGGAACTTTTTCTTTCTTCCGTGCTGCTCATATTTTATCTCTTAGTGGATCTGATCATCCAGCAGCTTCAGGATCAGATTCTCCGTTTCATTGATTCCGTAGCTTGCGCTGTTGATACAAAGATCGTAATTATCCGGCTTGCCCCACTGAGCTCCGCCGTAAAAATTGTAATACTGTCTGTGCTGGCTGTCCATCTTTTTCAGGAAACGGACTGCCTGCTTCATATTCATCTTCCTTACATCCATAACATGCTGCACACGGATAGCAAAAGGAGCTGTGATAAACAGACTGATATGTGGAATGTGATTGTTTTTGAGGATCGCATCCGCACACCTTCCCATAATGATGCAATCCTCTTTTGAGGCCAGATCGCAGATCAGGTCACTCATGTTAAAGAATACCGCATCCTGTTTCGAAGGCCATGGTAACGGTTGAATTCCCGGAACCAGCCCTTGAGATCAAATTTATGCTTCTTCTCATATTTATTGAAATCCGCAAAATATTCCGCATCGTTGACCGCGCCCTTTTCCGCCTCAAGACGCCTTAATACCTGATCAAAGATCTCCACATCATAATAGTTGATCCGAAGCTTGTCTGCCAGTCCGAAACCGATATCATTACCGGCACTTCCCTGTGTACGGCTGATGCAGATGACCAGATGGTCATTCTCAGAGATTTTTTCTCTGCGCTTGATCATATGATTCAGCGCCACACGTTCCTTATCCATGATATCCGTAGCAACAAAAGTCTCCGGCAGCGTCAGGATCTCCTGAAAGATCTCATCATATTTCTTCATGAGACGGCTTTTTTCTTCTTTATCCTTGATGGTCCTGGCCATGTTACTGATCAGTGCCATCTCGCTTCGAAGAAGATGTCCGTCCGGTTTGGTATACATCAGAGCACTTAAGTTCCGGATAGTGCCTTCTCTGTCACCGGTGAAGGTACGTCCAAGGGAAGATCCTACGCTTTCATAAACCTCGCCATCCAGTTCATAAAGTCTGGTGGCAAGCTCTCTGCATTTCTCTCGAATGTTATTATCCTGCATATTGATCCTCCTCCCTTATAAAAAGAATACCAGCATATCGATGATGAACACCGGTACCAGGAAACAAATGGACCATGCCATATATCCGAAGAAGGACGGCATGTTGATACCATTTTCGTCAGAAAGTGTCTTGACCATAAAGTTCGGAGCATTGCCGATATATGTATTGGCGCCCATAAATACAGCACCGCAGGAAATCGCAGAAAGCAGCTTTACAGGAACCGTTCCCAGCGTTGTTGCGATTCCGTTTGTAAATCCAAGAGTTCCTGCTGTTGTCAGAAATACCAGATAGGTCGGCGTATTATCCAGGAAGCTGGACAAAGCTCCGGTCGCCCAGAACATCTGGTACGGCTCGGTGATACCAAGATTCGGTCCTACTGCTTTCAGAAGCATCAGAGCCGGCTGCATGGTGATAAAAATACCGATGAAAAGTACTGCAACCTCCTTGATCGCACCCCAGGTAAAATGGTTCCGCACACGGATCCTCTTATCCGTTGTCTTAAAGGACAAAAATGCAGCTGCCAGGATCAGGACGATCTCAATGATCGACGGGAAACTTAAAGTAACCTCACCGAAAATATGAATCCCCTTTACATTTCCGGCTGCATCCTGGAATACAGGCATACCTGGAAGCATTCCGCTTAAGATAACACCCACAACGATCATCACAAGGAAGATGATATTATGAAGACCCTCGATCTTAAACTCGGTACCCGGTTTGCTGATATCCGGTTTACGTCCCTCTGCGATATCCTTCTTGTAAGAGCGCATATCCAGATGATAGAACACAAACAGAAGAATCACCATATTAAGGATCAGTACCGGAAAAAGATGAAGGCTCCAGAAGAACGGAACTCCTCGCATGAAGCCCATCAGAAGCGGCGGATCACCGATCGGTGTCAGGCAGCCACCCATGTTGGATACCATAAAGATGAAAAAGATCATAATATGACCTTTTCTTTTTCTCCAGGAATTCATTTTGATCACCGGACGGACCATCAGCATGCTGGCTCCGGTAGTTCCGATGCAGCTGGAAAGCAGGGTTCCCAGTGCAAGAAGTCCTACATTTACTCTTGGTGAGCCCGCAAAATCACCCTCAACTGTAATGTTACCGGATACACAGAACAGTCCGAATAACAGGATGATAAATGTAAGATAGTCATTGATCACGCACTCCAGTACTGTTTCCGCAGTTTTTCCGGCACCGTAAACAACTGCAAACGGAATGATCATAAGAACGATCCAGAATGCAACTACAACGGGCTGATGTGACTCCCACCACTCACCCTTTACCAGCGGCATCACTGCAACACACAGAAGAAGACCCGCAAAAGGGATACAAAGCCACACCGGCACACCAGATCCTGTCCCACCGTTTCCGGCTGCCCATACACCCACAGGACATGCCAGAAATACTGTCAGAAAAGTACACATGACGGTTAATAATTTTTTCAAAATTTTCACCCCTCACATAAATTTTTTTACCAGTGAAATTATAACATATGGCGTTCTAAAATCAACTGTGTAGATGTGCAATTTATACTCAAACCTTCGCGCTTTTTTGTACATTTTGCCGGTGTATCATAGTAGTTTTTGTTTGTTTTCAAACACACGACCAGATTTTCGGATACTGTTTTCTATATCTGTTATATAATTTATATACATTGTCTCTCTGAAAAAAAACGCAGCCGTATTCTCCATCGGCACACTACCCTTTCCGGAAAATACTGCTGCTTTTGTATCTGTTATTTTTTATTATTCCATACACTCGTCAAGGATCTCTGCCATCTTGTCGATATCCTCTTTTGTGATCACAAGAGGAGGAACAAGGCGGAGAACATCACTTCCTGCTGAGATCACCAGAAGGCCCTTTGCAAGAGCTTTTTTCACCACGTCTCCTACCGGACGTCCCTTGATCACGATACCCTGCATGAAACCTTTGCCTCTTCTTGTTTCTGCACAGTCATGCTTTGCAACCAGTTCGTCCAGCTTCTCCTCAAAATACGGAGTAAGTCCCTGCACATGGGAAAGGATCTGATCTTTTTCAAAAATGTCAAATACCTTGCTGACTGCTGCACATACGAAGGGATTTCCACCGTAAGTGGTTCCGTGGTCGCCTGGCTTCAGGGAAGCTGCAGCTGCTTTTTTGTTCAGCACAAAAGCACCTACCGGAACACCACAGCCAAGTGCTTTGGCACAGGTCATGATATCCGGCTGTACTCCATATGCCTGCCATGCAAAATAATGTCCGGTACGTCCCATACCGCACTGGATCTCGTCCAGGATCAGGATGATATCCTTCTCATCACAAAGCTTACGTAAGCCTTCCAGGAACTCTTTTGTAGCCGGATAAATACCTCCTTCTCCCTGTACGGTCTCGGTGATGATGGCACAGGTCTTATCTGTAATCTGAGCCTTTACGCTCTCAAGATCATTGAAATCCGCAAATTTCACCCCACCCATCAGAGGCTCAAAGGGTTCTCTGTAATGTGCATTGCCTGTCACGGAAAGAGCGCCGATGCTACGGCCGTGGAAGGAATGGTTCATGGCAATGATCTCATGGTCTGCATGGCCATCTCTTTCGTAGGCATATTTCTTGGCAGCCTTCAGAGCACCCTCAATGGCCTCTGTACCACTGTTTGTGAAGAAAGCCTTTTCCATATGGCTTGCCTGTACAAGTCTGGCACCTGCATCAATGATCGGCTCATTGTAGTACAGGTTGGAAATATGCATCAGCTTGTCAATCTGGGATTTCAATGCTTCGTCATAGCCCGGATAATGATATCCCAGGGCATTTACAGCGATACCGGCCGCAAAATCCAGATATTCCTTTCCTTCGGAATCATAGAGGTAACAGCCATCGCCTTTTTCAAAAACTACCGGAAAACGGTTATATGTATGAAGAATACTGGCTTCAGATTCTTCCATCTGTTCATTCATGCTCATTGTAATATTTCTCCCCATCATCTTTTAAAATTGCAGTACCAATACCTTTGTTTGTAAAGATCTCAAGCAGTAAGCTGTGCGGGATCCTTCCATCCAGGATATGAACTCTGTTTACACCATGCTCGATAGCGTCGATACAGTTTTTCAGCTTCGGGATCATACCGCCGCCCACAGTACCATCTGAGATCAGATTCTCAGCCTCATCTACACGAAGCTCGGAGATCAGAGTGGAGGGATCATCTGCATCCCTGTAAACGCCCTCAATATCGGACAGGAAGGCAAGCTTCTCTGCCTCAACTGCCTCTGCAATGGCGCAGGCTGCATCGTCCGCATTGATATTGTAGGAATCAAAATTTTCGTCAAAGCCGATCGGGAATACGATCGGAAGGAAATCTCTTTCCAGAAGGTCATGAAGAATCTTCGGATTAACCTTTGTAACTTCACCTACGTAGCCGATGTCTTCGCCTTTGGAAAGCTTCTTTTTGCACTGGAGAAGACCGCCGTCCTTACCGCTGACACCTACAGCCTGTACGCCGAGAGATTCTACCAGAGTAACAAGCTCCTTGTTTACTTTTGCAAGAACCATCTCTGCGATCTCCATAGTGTCTTTGTCCGTTACACGGAGACCGTTTACAAAATGCGGCTCCATGCCGACTTTACCGACCCAGCGACTGATTTCCTTGCCGCCGCCGTGAACAATGATCGGTTTGAAACCGACTAATTTCAGAAGGACTGCGTCCTTGATGACGTTACGCTTTAATTCTTCATCAAGCATGGCGCTTCCGCCGTATTTGATGACTACGATCTTGCGGTTGAACCGCTGGATGTATGGCAGGGCTTCTATGAGAACCTCTGCTTTGTCAAGATATTTCTGATTTACCATGTGGATGTCTCCTTTTTTTGAAAAATGATATGGATTGAAAAAGGTTTTGTTGTTGTATGTTGGAGGGATTTCTTTTTTATTATAATTTTGTCTCAGCTGACAGCTGTGGATTTGCGAGGAGGGGAGGCACTCGGAGTTCCGAAGGCCGTTTCCCCTCCTCGCGCTCCTCCCCTCCGGCCACGGGGAACGGGCTGTTGCCCGCGTTGCGGGCAAAGCGCCTGCTGCGGACAGGCTGCTGTAGGCAGCCGCTTCCGACGCGCTTTCGCCGAAGGCGAACAGCTCGTCAGTCTGCCTTCGTCGACTGACGTTTAACCCGACATAACTTCCGGGCTCCCGCTCTGAGGTTCCTCACGTTCGTCACTCAGTTTTCATCGACTGAAGTTCAACACGCCTCAACTTCCGGACTCCCGCTCCGAGATTCCTCACTTTCGTCACTCAGTTTTCGTCGACTGAAGTTCTACATGCCACAGCCAAGCGTGCCCAACGGAGGGGGTTCTTAGGGGGAGCGTGCGGGCTTCGCAACTTTGAGCTCGCTCCCCCTAAGGGTTTTCTCAGCTTACAAACTGAAACAAAACTACAACTAAAATCCACCATAAAAAACATTCTACAAAGCTCTTACATCAAGAACGATAATCCGCATTGATCTTTATGTAATCATAGGTGAGGTCGCATCCCCACGCAGTTGCGGATGCATCTCCCATCTTCATATCCGCGATGGCTGTCACTGCCTCTTCTGAGAGGATCTTAGTTGCTTCCTCTTCGCTGTAGCCTGTAGAAACTCCATTTTCAATGATCTTGATCTTTCCTGCTTTGCTCTCAAAGTAGAGATCTACCTTTTCCGGATCGAACTGGACGCCGGAGTAGCCGAGGGCGCAGAGGATTCTTCCCCAGTTTGCATCGTGGCCGTAAATGGCTGCCTTTGTTAAGGAAGAGGTTACTACGGATTTACTTAAGGTTACGGCTTCTGCCTTGGTGGCTGCGCCGATGACCTTGACCTCGAAGAGTGCAGTTGCGCCTTCTCCGTCACCTGCGATCTTTTTGGCAAGGGTTGTGTTTACGTAGTTAAGAGCCTTTTTGAACTCTTCATAATCTGCGTTTTTCTCTATGATCTTCGGATTGCCGGCCTGTCCGTTTGCAAGGAGGAGGACAGTATCGTTTGTGGAGGTATCGCCGTCAACGGATACCATGTTGTAGGTGTCCTTGATATCCTCGCTGAGTGCTTCCTGAAGAAGTTCCTTTGAGATATCCACATCACTGGTGATAAATCCAAGCATCGTGCACATGTTGGGGTGGATCATTCCGGAGCCCTTGCACATACCGCCTACCGTTACAGTTTTTCCACCGATCTCGATCTCTACCGCTGCCTCTTTCTTCTCGGTATCTGTTGTCATGATGGCTTTTGCTGCCTCAAGGCCTGCCTCGCGGCTTCCCTCAAGCTTCGGTGCCATGGCTTTTACTCCGTTTGCGATACGGTCGATGGGAAGCTGCATTCCGATGACACCTGTGGATGCTACCAGTACGCTGTCTTCCGGAATCCCAAGGCTTTCGGATGCTGCCTTGGCTGTTTCCCTGCAATAGCCGAATCCTTCCTCGCCGGTACATGCGTTGGCGATTCCGCTGTTGCAGATCACAGCTCTTGCACCCGGGTGATTATATACAATGTCCTGATCCCATCTTACAGGAGCTGCTTTTACCACATTGGTCGTGAAGGTTCCTGCAGCCACACAGGGAACCTCACTGAATACCATGGCCATATCGGTACGGCCTTTATATTTGATCTCTGCTGCAGTTGACGCTGCCTTAAATCCTTTTGCGGCTGTAACGCCGCCGTCGATGATCTTCATATTATATATCTCCTCTCAATGGTGATGCCAGATCGAATATCGCAGTTCATTCGTTTAAAGTCCTTCGGCATCCTCCATATTTTATTTGTGATCTGCCTGTTTTACGGGCACATCGGAATCTGTTTCAGTCCTTCGTTCTCGTCAAATCCAAACATCAGGTTCATGTTCTGAACAGCCTGTCCTGCTGCACCCTTTACCAGGTTGTCGATAGCGCCCATCATGATGACTCTCTTTGTTCTCGGATCGATCTTGAAGTTCACGTCCACAAAATTGCTGCCTTCTACATTTCTTGTCTGCGGGCATACATCCTTGTTCAGGACACGTACAAAGAACTCGTCTTTATAATATTTGTCATAGGCTGCTTTTACTTCCTCGTAGGTAACATCCTTGGTCAGGGAGGCATATGCTGTTACCAGGATCCCACGGTTCATCGGAACAAGATGCGGGGTAAAGTTGATCATCACTTCCTGTCCGCATGCATATCCAAGCTGATCCTCGATCTCCGGTGTATGTCTGTGTGTGGCAACACCGTAAGCTTTGATGCTCTCGTTTACCTCACAGTAGAGATTCGGAACCTTGGCTCCTCTTCCTGCTCCGGAGGTTCCGGACTTGGCATCAATGATAATGGTATTCGGATCAATGAGGCCTTCCTTTAACAGCGGATAAATAGACAGTGTGGAGCATGTCGGATAGCATCCCGGGTTGGCGATCAGCCTTGCATTCTTAATATCCTCACGGTTGATCTCGCAGAGGCCATAAACAGCTTCCTCGATAAACTGCGGAGCCTTATGCTCGATTCCGTACCACTTCTCATATTTTTTCACATCTTTAATACGGAAATCTGCGCTTAAGTCGATCACCTTACATTTGGAAAGGATTTCTTCATTAATAAGGGATGCACAAAGGCCCTGTGGTGTTGCGGTAAAGATTACATCCACCTCATCTGCAAGTGCAGCCATGTTGTCATCCATACATTTGGCATCCACCAGCCTGAAAAAATTCTGATAAATATCTGCATACTGCTGATCTATGTAGCTTCGGGAGCCGAACCATTTGATCTCAACGTCCTTGTGTCCAAGAAGAAGTCTTACGATCTCATTTCCTGCGTATCCTGTCGCACCGATAATTCCTGCTTTAATCATCTTTCACATTCCTCCTCTGCCGTTTTCCTACGGCTTAATACACCCTGCAGAAGCGCTTGCTATTCTTATTTATGCCTCTTTTTTATGTCTTCTGATATCTGAATCTTCTGCACAGGTCAGACGGACAT